>Ga0208197_1002564_pt1 | contig 15898 bp, 10 predicted proteins | sample AD_JPNNA4_MetaG_FD_184444 | JGI IMG/M metagenome (GOLD analysis project Ga0208197, IMG submission 184444) | Active sludge microbial communities of municipal wastewater-treating anaerobic digesters from Japan - AD_JPNNA4_MetaG (SPAdes) (version 2) | ecosystem: Engineered > Bioreactor > Anaerobic...
ATTAACTGTACCACATCCGTTTTTTCCAAGAACACCCAACCCATGTGCATCATCTACCATAACAGTTGCACCATATTTATTGGCTATCTCTACAATTTTCGGTAATGGTGCGATATCTCCTTCCATACTAAACACACCATCCGTAATTACTACTTTTATTTTATCGTTCGGCAAATCTGACAATACATCTTCCAACGATTCGGTATTGTTATGCTTATATTTCAATACTTTAGAAAAACTTAAGCGTGTCCCTTCAATAATGGAAGCATGATCAGAATCATCTATAATCAAATAATCATGACGTCCGGTTAAGGATGAAATAACTCCTTGATTGGTTAAAAAACCGGTTGCAAAAACCAATGCGTCTTCCATATGAACAAAATCAGCCAATCTTCGCTCCAATTCAAGATGCAAATCTATAGTACCGTTCAGAAATCGAGAACCGGCACACCCTGTTCCATATTTTTCTATCGCTTTTATTGCGGCTTCTTTAATTCTCGGGTGACTTGTTAAACCTAAATAACTGTTTGAACCAAACATCAACATGCGTTTACCCATATATACCACCTCGGGATCTTGACCGGATTCTATCGTTTTAAAATAGGGATACAAACCTGCTTTCATCACCTCTTGAGGTGCGGTATAAGCTGCCATCTTTTTTTGCAACAAACTGTTTTTCATTTACTTAAATATTTTTCAGGTTTTTAATGAAGTGCCAAAGATATAACATTTTCTTAACATGAAATTTAAAAAAAATAGTAAGTGAATAACTTAATTTTAAACATATTGATAATTAAGATATTGCTAATTTTTTCAACAATTCATTAAACTTTCGCTATAACTATACGTCTAAGCAAAATTAAAAAGAATCTTTTATGAGGTATATTGTTTTTATTGTATTGTTATTGAATGTGTTAAATTCATTTTCACAAGAACGTCCTAATTTTCAAAATTTTGAAGGGGATATTTCGGGTAAAATATTGGACGAACAAAGTAAAAAGCCCATGCCCTATGCAAATATAAGTGTTTTTCGAATGAAAGACTCTACATTAGCAGGTGGAGGTATTACCGATGAAAAAGGATTTTTTAAAATAGAAAAATTAAAGCCCGGATTTTATAAAATAAAAATCGACTTTATTGGTTACGACCGATATACCACAACAGCAAAAATAACTCCTCAAACTCCATCCGTAAATATTGGCAATATACTCTTAAAACCGGCCGTAACTCAATTGGGAGAAGTAGAAGTAAAAAGCGATAAACCAATGGTAGAGTTTAAACTAGATAAAAAAGTAATAAACGTAGATAAAAATATTGTTACAAGCGGTGGCAATGCTACCGATATTTTGCGAAACACTCCATCGGTTCAAGTCGATATGGATGGAAACGTTAGTTTACGCGGTAGCACCAATGTTAATATTTTAGTAGATGGCAAACCTTCTACATTAAGTGCAGGCGACAAAGCAGCCATTCTTGAACAAATACCGGCAAGTACTATCGAACGTATTGAAATCATTACAAATCCTTCGGCAAAATATGACCCCGAAGGCATGGCTGGAATTTTAAACATTGTAACCAAACAAGAAAAAAGACAAGGGATTAACGGACTTGTAACACTGAATTATGGAACAATGAAAAAATTTGGAGGCACATTAAGCATAAATCGCAGGGTGAATAAAACAAATTTATTTTTCAGTTATGACTATCGCAACGACGATAGAAATGGCTATCGTAATCATGACCGATACATGTATTACAACGACACATTACTTTCTCATACAGTTATTAATTCGAAACGAACCAATCAAAACTTTTCTCATAATTTTAAAGGTGGTTTTGACTATAACTTTAATCCATTAAACAGCCTAAACTTTACTGCTACTTATAGAACAGGAGAAAGAAATGGCAACGATTACTCCATTAATAAAGTAGTATCGTCAGTAGGTACTACAAGTCAATACTATCAACGAGACGAAAAATCGACCAATCCCTCAAACAACATTGATCTATCACTCGGCTATAAAAAGAAATTTAATGAACCCATGCGAGAATTTACAAGTGATTTGTATTTTTCAAAAGGAATTTTTAACGATGACGAAAGCTATCATCAATATAATTTTGTTCCAATCTATACAACACCATCGCAAAAATCGAACAGCGACAATACTTTTACAAACCTAACTTTTCAAAGCGACTATGTACATCCCATTTCTGAAAAAACTCGTTTAGATGCAGGCATTAAAGCTATGATGCGAACAAGCGACAATAATTATTTCTTTTACAATTTTGACACACTTGCAACCGATTTCAAACAAGACACTAACCTATCCAATCACTTTGTTTACAGTGATTATGTATATGCAGCATACTCCACACTTTCACAGGAATGGAAAAAATTCAGCATTCAACTTGGTTTAAGAGCAGAAGAAACGGTACAAAATGGTGATCAAAAAACCAGTAACTACGTATTTAAACGCGACTACTTTAGCCTCTTTCCAAGTACACATATTAGCTATAGCTTACCACACGACAATAAGCTACAAATAAGCTACAGCCGTAGAATCAATCGTCCAGACCCACATTCTATCAATCCATTCATTGACAAATCAGACCCGCTAACCTGGCATATGGGTAACCCAAACCTTAAACCGGAATACATCAATTCTTATGAGTTCGGACATATTAAAGATTGGAAAAAGCTTTCTCTTACTTCGCAAATATTTTATAAAACAACCGATAACGTAGTTAGCAGGTATAGAAATGTGGATACAAATGGTGTAGTTACAGTTTATCCGATTAATATGAGCAAAGCAGAATCGTATGGATTAGAATTTATTGTAAGCACTCAACCTGCTAAATTTATGCGACTCATGGGGACATTTTCTTATTACAAAACCAAAGTAATTGGGAGTGATGGAGATAACGACTTGACTAATTCAACAATGTCGTATGATGCTAAATTTAATGCTTCGTTCTTTTTACCTAAAAACTTCTCCGCACAAATCAATGGCATGTTTAATGGTCCATCGGTAATGGCTCAAGCTACAAGAACAGGTTTCTATACCGTAGATGCAGGACTCAGAAAAGAACTTTGGGATAGAAAAGCTTCCTTATCGCTAAGACTCAGCGACATTTTCAACACCATGAAGTTCCAGGTAAAAACAGACGATCCCAACTTAAAAGCCCTTATGGAATTTAAACGCGAAACCAGAATATTGTACGTTACATTTACATACAAAATCAACGAAGGAATAAAACAAAAAGAGCGTCAACGCCAACAAGAAATGAATATGGATATGGACATGGGCGAATAAAATTTGAAATAATTTTGTTTTTTCATTTCTTTGACGTAACTTTCGTAAAACTAAAATTTTAACCTATGAAAACATTATTACTTTCATTTGCTATGCTATTTTTGTTTTTTAATTCATGGTCTCTGCCAACTATTCCCATTGATAGTTTGGAAAAACGTCTTAACGTGGTCGAGATGGAATTAAAAGTATTGAAAACAGTACCTAATTTTTCGGACGAAGACGTTTTAATTCAAAATTTACAAGGAAAAGCAACCAAACAAATAAAAATCATTAAAAATAAGGAAATTCGCAACAATGTAATAAAACAATTGCCTTTATCGCATAAAATACTTGTGTTAAGCCCGTTGTTTACCGTTTTTTTAATGATGTTGTTGCTTTGTATTTTCCTTAAAAGAGCCGGTTTTAGCTTACGCGAAGCTCTTTCTTCTAAAAAAACAACCCCCGACGGACAAATTTCCTTTTATCCTTCTTCAAGTAAGCTTTTTGCTTTATTAACCATTGTAATGGGTATCATTTTTTCGACCTTCATCTTCACATTTTACCTTTATTTTGCTTTTAAACAACAACACATTCCCAATTTCTTCGGTTTATGGCCCATTGCTATAATTCTATTTATTGGCATTTTACCCTACATTTTTCAATCCATGTTTAAAAAATAAATTATTTTAATTAACCAACAAACGTTAAAAAAACAGTAACGAATCATATAAAGGTAAAGCGATTTGCTTTACCTTTGTTTTTTGACAAAAAAAACGCAGGCCATGCACGAAACCATCGAAGGAATTATACTGAAAAGAATTCCATATAACGACAAATCAAGTATCGTTTATCTTTATACCCAAAATTATGGTTTTTTGCCTGTTATAGTCAGAAAAAGCAACTCATCCAAAAACAACCATGCTGCTTTTATCATTCCGATGGGCATTATTCAAACCGAAATAAAACTCAACCATACACGCGACATTCAATCTATCTCAAAAATAAACAGCGAATACTATTTACTTTCTCTTCGCGAAAGCTACGATAAAATGAATATCGCCCAGTTTTTAAGCGAATTTTTGTATCAAATTCTCAAATATCCCCATACCGATCAAAATTTATATTTGTTTCTTAAAGAATGGATTTTAAAATTAGACACAACTCCCATTGAACTTTGTTCTAATATTCATATTTTTGCTCTTATTAAGTTACTTACTTTTTTAGGTATTGAACCAGAAAACAATTTTTCGCAAAAACTACCATATTTCGACCTAAAACAAGCTTGCTTTACTGAACATTTACCTTCAGATTACATTGAACAAAAGAATATTTCTGAACTTTGGAGCTTTTTCCTTTCTTCTCATTACGAAAACGCTCTGCTGAAAAAAGTATCAAGAAACAACAAAAATCACTTTATTAAGAGCATTATGAATTATTACACACTTCACCTTGATATAAAATTAAATTTTACTACCTTAGAAGTTTTACAAGCTATTTACGAAGATTACCCGCAAAATGCTTGATCCATTGAATATAAACCGTTGCTCGATTGTTAATATCTTCGGAAACATTAAACAAATAAATCAAAGAAGCATAGATTATCAAAATAACTGCACTTCTTACTAAAATATCAATATAAAAAGGATTTATTTTAGGAATCAAAAGTGAAATAAAATAAGCCAAAAGACCAATAATAATGGTTAAAAGATATTTTAAGTCAAAAGGTTGCATTTTATATTTTATCAATAAAAAAAGCCAACGAATAAAATTGAATAAAAATAAAGAAAATGCACTGGCAAATGCAGCACCTGTTATTCCATAAATAGGAATAAAAATAGCGTTGGATACAATTATAATAGCTACAAAAACTAACATAAAAACGCTCTGAGCCTTGTAATAAGGCGATGTTCCAATAATGGTATTGTTTATGCCCGTTGCCATATCTATAAAACTTCCCAAGCAAATCCAAAAAACAACCCACTGAATTGAAGCATATTTGGCAGGAAGCAAATGCAATAAGCTGTCCATATTTGCCCAAATGCCTACAAATAATATCAACGAAAAAACCATTTGGTTTATACAACTTTTATAATATATGGTTTTAATGGTATTTATTTCGTTGCTCTTCCATGCTTCAGCAACTACCGTAGAAGATATTTTGCTTAGAGCACGCGATGGCATGGTAATTATTACACCAAAGAAAAATGCAATAGCGTAAATACCGGTTTGTGTTAAATCGAGGTATTGCTGAATCATAATTTTATCGATGTTCGAAACAATGGTGCTCGAAAAAACAGTAATAATGCCAAAAACACTAACCGACCACATTTCTTTTTTAAGTTTTGGGAATACAAATCCTTTTTCAAACCGGAAAGAAATTTCCTTTTCCCGATACAATAAGTAAAATAAAAAGAGAGTAGGAACGGACAATGAAATAACGTATAAATAAGTAAACAAATGGAAAGAAAAACTAAAAAAAATGTATAATCCGATCGAAATAATAATAAACACTCGCTGTAACACTTCTTTAAGAAAAGTTCCTCGAACACTTTTGTATAAAACCCTCGAATATGTATCTAACGAATTGAAAAATAATGTAAAAACGATTAAAGGAATTACCAAGAATCCTAAATCGGCAAACAACGAACTACCTTGCTCATTTTTAGACAAATAAGGAAATAAAAACAAGTACAATACAATGGAGATTGTCAAGCCCAGCGTTAAAACCTTTAACATTATCATAAAAAAGCCATGGTGATGGCTATTTGCATCGCGAAAATAGGGAAACAATCGAATGGTTACATTATCAAAACCCAAGTTGGCTAATTGTGAAAACAACAAAGAATATGCTACCAATACATTTAATAAACCGATTTGCTCAGGAGTAAAAAACCATGCCAATAAAATGAGATTCGTAAAAACACCTAAACCAGCACCCAAATATGTATAAATAGTTCCTAAAATGGTTTGTTTACGAATGATTCCCACGCTATTTTAATTTTAAAAATTCTATAAGATTTAAAGCTTGAACTGAATTTGAATACAAAGATAATACTTCTTCGCGAAGCTTTATGGTTCTTTTTTCAAACGGAATTTTTATCAGCTTATTTATAGAAATTAGCATTTCATTTTCATTATTGGCAATTTCACAAAGATTTTCAAATCCGGTTTTTACTACAATGCTATTATTGCAAATACAATGTCGCCCATTATACATTATATTTAAAAGCTTGAGCTTCATTCCTTGAGGAGTAAAAGAATGTACAATATGAATCTGAGCATTGGCAATTAATTCTTGCATTTTGTCAAATGAAGGATTTGCAACCAACCGAATATGTTCAAATTTTTTAATAGCTGAAACAATAGAGCTATGCGGGTTTTTGCCTGCAATGATTACGTTATATTTTATCTGTGAAAAAACTTTATTTATAAGCCATTGAGCAGAATTAATATTTTCAGCTACAGACAAATCGCCGTGAACAAGAATATAATCCCCTATCCCTTCTCTTATTTCAACTTTTTGAAAAGGATGAAAAGGTGAAATTAATATCGTATTAGCATTTAGGTCTGAAAAATATTCTGTTTCCTTTTGAGAAATAGAACAAATACCCTTCGCATTTTTTAATATCGGTTCGTATTGTTTTAACTTCTTTGATTCAATAGAGTAATAGATTTTTTTGAAATAATTGTTCTCCGTTATTTTCAAGCCTTTATAATAAGCATGTTCAATATTATGAGTACGCACATAAAAAATATCGTTGTTGCATTTTCCGTAGTATAGCGGAAATGTACAATGTAAGCCCTCAGCCAATATTGGGACATGAGTCAACCAGCTTAAGTTTTCAATCAACAGCTTATTATCTCTGGTTTTAACGATAAAGGGTAAGCTTGAGAACTGTTTAATTAAGGATCTGGAGCGTGGATAATAAAAAACTTTTTGGCACCATTGTTCCAATTCAACAGCCTCCCCTCTCCCATAATCGAAACAATGCAACGTTATTGCTATTCCGGCTTCTTTAAGCGCTTTTAACTTATAATAAACATCTATCACTCCACCGTAATCGGGAGGATATGGAACATTAAACGCAATGACCTGTAATTCTTTCACGGTTTAAATAACGACAAAACTACATTTTTATTCTGAACCAACCTATTTTACTTTTTATTTTTTTCCTCTGTAAATTATTAACTTCATTTATTTAAGGTCAGAGGGAACCTACATAATATTCATTGGTTTTTGTCACGACATTTGGTTGGGATTTAATTATTATGTAGGTTTGAAAATAATTTTTTCATATGATCGATATATTAAAAAAAGTTCATCAGGAGTTGTTAAAACATAGCAACCCTAAAGTAAAAGAAGGCAGCTATAGATATTTTAAGGAAACCATTCATCCGTATGGAGTAAAAGCAGCTGACACCAGCAAAATAAGCAAAGAGTTATTTAAAGAAATAAAAGAGTTCGATAAAGAAACCATTTTTAATCTGTGCGAAGAATTATTCAAATCGGGCTATCTGGAAGCATCATTCATTGCTTGTAACTGGTCGTATAAGGTTCATAAAAAATATAAGCCGACAGATTTCGACGTATTTGAAAGCTGGATAAAAAAATATATAAACAACTGGGCAACGTGCGATACATTTTGTAACCATACTGTCGGAGAATTTATTGAAATGTATCCAGACTATATCAATAGGCTTAAAAAATTTACTTATTCTGAAAACCGTTGGGTAAAAAGAGCGTCGGCCGTTTCTCTAATTATTCCGGCAAAAAAAGGGATGTTTTTACCCGATATTTTTGAAATTGCCGACATACTTTTATTAGATAAAGACGACATGGTTCAAAAAGGATACGGTTGGATGCTAAAAGTTGCTTCACAAGTACACCAAAAAGAAGTAATTGATTTTATCATGCAACGAAAAGACAAAATGCCCAGAACTGCACTAAGATATGCAATAGAAAAAATGCCTGCAGAATTAAAACAAAGAGCCATGATAAAAAACAAATAGAAAGAAGTTCATCTTTTGATTTTAAGAATTTAATCTTACTTTTGTAAAAAAAAGAATATTTATGTTTTTTGGGAATTCATCTAAAGAAGAAAACGCCAAGGTTGAATTTGTTTCGCTGAAAGTTTATGGTGACAGCGAATGGTTTAATAACGAGAAAAAATATAGAAAAGTTTTCGATCGAAGTGAAACGACATATATAAGCTGCGAAGTCGGATTACTTAATAAATTTTATAATGAAAAAGATCAAAAAATCAAACTTCGTTATCGATGTTTATTTAAAACAAACACAAAAGACGATAAAGAACTTTGTAATTTTGAAGAAGAATATACCATAACAAAAGAGGAACACATTGCCTATATTCGCGAGGGTTGGGGCTCAAAAGAGCAAGGCAAATATTGGACATTAGGAAACTATTATTGGGAAGTATATTTAAACAACAATAAATTAGGTACCTGCGATTTCTATGTAGAAGATGTTGGAAAAGTTACGGCAACCGAAAATCCTTTTTTTGAAATAACTGATGTAAAATTATTTAACGAAGGGAACACGGTCCCCGATATCGAAAAAATAAAACCGATAAAAGTTTTCAATAAAGACAATATTCGATATATATACGCCGATGTTATTATTAAAAATAAATCTAAAACACCTTACTATGCCGAGGTCGTTTTTCGGTTTTTAGATATCAACGGTTACACAAAAGGTGAAGCATCCATCATTGATTTTGTTAATGTGGATGTAGGACAAAAATTCCATTTTTATACCGGTTGGGGCAAAAACGAACCCAACAATTCTTTTCCTCAAGCATTATATTTTGTCGATATTTTATTTATGGGGCAATTAATAGCTCGGGCTCAAATTGATATTTCCAACTACGAAGAAGAAGGCAATGCTCCTTTCTGGATTGGCAACCCGTTTTTAAATCCCAATACTGCAAATATAGAGAATAGCAATGCGAACAATTCGGATCAATCATCAAAAAGTGTTGAAGAAATAATTGCAGAACTTAATTCATTAATAGGATTAAATGAAATAAAAGCACAAATTCAGGAACATATTTTATACATTAAATATATAAAGTTACGAAAAGAAAAGGGATTTAATGAAAATGAGAAATTAAGTTTACATTGTGTATTTACAGGCAATCCGGGTACAGGGAAAACAACTGTTGTAAAACTGCTTGGCGAAATTTATCATTCCTTAGGGTTGCTCAGCAAGGGGCATGTTATTGAAGTAGGCAGGACTGAACTGGTAGCCGAGTATATCGGACAAACAGCCCCCAAAGTAAAAGAAGCCATTGATAAAGCTCGAGGTGGCATTCTATTTATTGATGAGGCATACAGCCTTTTCAGAGAAGATGACAGCAAAGATTTTGGAAAAGAAGTGATAGAAGTACTGCTTAAAGAGATGTCAGATGGGAATGGTGATATAGCAATAATGGTAGCCGGTTATCCGGTCGAAATGGAAAATTTTCTTAATTCTAATCCGGGATTAAAGAGTCGTTTTAGCTATTATTTCCGTTTCCCTGATTACACTCCCGAACAATTGAAACAAATATTGGTACAAAAGGCTCAGGAATTAAACTTAACCATTACAAGCGATTCGCTGGTTGAGTTCGATAAAATTATCGTAAATCAATATCGAAATCGTGATAAAACATTTGGAAACGCTCGTTTTGCTGTGGGCTTATTAAACGAAGCTAAAATCAACATGGCTCGAAGAATTATGACCCATCCACACCCTGAAAAGTTAGCCAACGAAGCCTTATCTACCATTGAAAAAATTGACGTATTAGAAATTTATCCTAGTCAAAACCAACAAGAAGTCAACCTAAACATTGACGAACCTCTTTTACAACTTAGTTTAGAAAAAATGAATCGTCTGATAGGCCTTTCATCCGTAAAAAAAGAAATAAACGAAATGGTAAAACTGGTTCGTTACTACCACGAAATCGGAAAACCTGTCAATAAAGCGTTTTCTCTTCATTATATTTTTACGGGAAATCCGGGAACCGGTAAAACCACAGTAGCCCGAATCTTGGGCGATATTTTCAGAGCACTGGGACTACTCGAAAAAGGGCATGTGGTTGAAGTTGACCGAAGCGAAATGGTGGCAGGTTACGTTGGTCAAACCGCAATTAAAGCCGAAAAAGTTATATTATCGGCATTAGGAGGAATTCTTTTTATTGACGAAGCCTATTCACTCGCTTTTAATAAAGATGGCAATGATTTCGGTAAGGAAGCAATCGAAGTATTATTAAAAGAAATGGAAGACCACCGAAACAAACTTTCAGTTATCGTAGCCGGCTATCCTAAACCCATGGTCGATTTTATTAATGCAAATCCCGGGTTACGAAGTCGCTTTGATAAAACGTTGATTTTTGAAGATTATTCAAATGCAGAACTTATTCAAATTGCCGAAATGATCTTAATGGAAGAAAATTTAATAATGAACGAAAGAACCAAAGAGAAACTATCCGCATTTATTCAACAAATTCCACGCGAAAAAAGCAACTTTGGCAATGCCCGTGAAATAAGAAAAATAACCGATTTAATAATCAAAAAACAACATTTACGAGTTGCCGAAATTCCGGGTAATCAACGAACACATGAGTTAATAACAACCATTGAACCCGATGATATTCCAAATGTTTCAGATCTTTACAATTTAGCTCAGGAAAATACAATTGGTTTTAGAAAATAATGATTCATCATTATAATTCAAATCAAAAAAATATTTATCTTTGCTTAAACAAAAAACATTGAATATGAAAACATTCTACATCGCTTTTTTATTATTTTTCAATTTATTTACCATATTAAATGCACAAGTTACCATTCAGCAATCATCACTTCCCGCTCCCGGCGATACGTTTGCCTACATTGTTGACCAAAATCCCTCCATTGCATTTAACTATATCCAAACAAATGCAACATGGAATTTTACTGCATTGCAAAACGATACAGTAAAATATGCTTCATACGGCATTACTTCGCAATTACCTTTTGCATCAAACTTTCCAAATTCCAATCTATACACATACGGTCCGGGCATTCTATATGGAGGTTTAGGCGGTGCTGCTCCTTACTACAACAATTTTGGACATATGCTTTTTGCTTCAAACAATACCGGCTTTTACACTGTTGGTTTTCGTAGCGATTTTGGGTTCGGCATGACAAATGTATTGGTTCAGCCCAACGAATTGCTTATGAAAGTTCCATTTGCCTACAACGATTCCGTTTATCAGGAATCAAGCTGGGAAATTAATTATAACGCTATACCCACCGATTACGACACACTATACAAACGATATAATTTTAAAACATTGGTAGCAAAAGGTTATGGGACGCTCATCACACCCTATGGCACGTTTAATAATTGTTTAGCTGTGGAAGAATACCTACGTTTTTACGATACCATTTATGTTAAATATGGTACCATGACCTTATATAAAACACTTGCACAAACAGATACTATGCTTACGGTTCATGTATGGAGCGAGAATAAAGTAAATGCACTACTCACAGCGTATTATAACCCACAAACATTAGCTTGTACTGCTATCGAATATTTAAATTACGAAGATCTCAACCATGTAGAACCTATTACTATTAAAGAACATGGCCATCTTTATCCTAATCCCGTTAAAGCAGGTGAAAACTGCAGTCTTTCATTCCCTGCCGATGCTGTTTCAATAACAACTATCGATGGCAAGATATCGCAACATATTTCTGTTCAAAATAATCAAATAAAAATACCTCAAAACTTAAAACAAGGCGAATATATACTGACTGTATTTAAAAACAATAAAATCGTGCATAAAAGTCCGCTCATCATTCGAAATGAATAAAAAACGTATTTGCATTTATTGGTTTCGCCGCGATTTGCGTTTAGACGATAACCATGCTCTATGGCAAGCAACACAATCAAAATTCCCGGTTTTACCCATATTTATCTTTGATGAGCATTTTTACATACAATTTCCAAGCAACGATAAGCGTTTTAACCTTATTTATGACCGGCTAAATCATATCCATCATCAACTAGCAAATTCCGGTTCCGGTATTTTAGTTTTAAAAGGCAAGGTTTTAGATGTTTTTCGGGAACTTTCCAGAAAGTTTGATATTGCAGCTGTTTATTGTAACGAAGATTACGAACCCTATACCATCAAACGAGACAATGAACTAAAATTATGGCTCAACCAAAATGGAATCGTATTTTCAGCACATAAAGACCAAGTTATATTTCATAAGAACGAAGTATTAAAAGACGATGGTAAACCTTACACAGTATATACTCCATACAAAAACAAATGGCTTTCCCTTTTCAAAGAAGATAAACTACTACACTTTTCTTCTGAAACACAACTTCCAAAGCTCTATCAGTTTCAAAACTCATTTCCAACCAAAGAACAATTGGGAATAAAAAGCAATACATACCTATTAAAGCCGCTACAAATAAATAATATATTTGATTACGAAAAATACCGCGACTTACCTGCGTTAGACCGAACCAGTAATGCATCTGTTCACTTACGTTTTGGATTTATTAGTATTCGCAGCTTATTGACTAAAGCTATTAAAATAAACCGCTCATATGTAAACGAGCTCATTTGGCGTGAGTTTTTCATGCAAATATTGTATCATTTTCCTTATGTGGAACATGCTAATTTCAAATCGCAATACAATAATCTTGATTGGCAAAACAACGAACATCATTTCGAACTATGGTGTAAGGGTCAAACAGGTTATCCACTTGTTGATGCCGGCATGCGTGAACTTAATGAAACCGGTTATATGCACAATCGCGTTCGTATGGTAGTAGCTTCGTTTTTAACCAAGCACTTGCTTATTGACTGGCGTTGGGGCGAAGCTTATTTTGCTCAACATCTTCTCGATTACGAGCTAAGCTCAAACAATGGAAACTGGCAATGGGCAGCCAGTACCGGCTGTGATGCTGTTCCTTATTTTAGAATATTTAATCCAAATACACAACTCGAAAAGTTTGACAAAAACGCAGATTATGTCAAAAAGTGGATACCAGATTTCAATCCTACTAACTATTTTCAACCTATTATCAAGCACGAAGAAGCGCGAAAAAGAACATTAGAAGTATATAAAAAATTAAGGCTACCCGATTGAGTAGCCTTAACCTTATTTTAAAATCTTATCTTTACTTTTTAATATTTGGCAATTCTAATCCATATCCTTTTTTCTTGTCTTCAGCTTTTAAAAGGAAAGCATAAATCAAAGCTAAAACACTAAAGCTTGTAAAAATAACCATGGGAAGAGTATAATCGTACATTGCCACTGCTTTACCATCGGGTAATGCACGATATCCTATAACACAATATTTATCGAGTACCCAACCGATAAGTGCAGGAACACCCATCAATCCCCAATTTTGAACCCAGAATATAAGAGAATATGCAGAGCCTAATTGATTTTCAGGGATAATTTTCGGAACCGAAGGCCACATAGCCGAAGGAACTAATGAAAAACCAATACCCAAAATAATGATTAAAACAATAGCAATCAACCAATGATTAATAAACGGAATGGCAAACATACTGTGAACAAAAATCAACAAAATGGAGCCAATCATCATAATTGTAGCACCTTTGCCTTTTCTGTCATATAAATTACCAAAGAATGGAGTTAACAGTATGGTTCCAAAAGGAAGCATAGCCGGAATAATACCTGCCCATTCCTGGTCAACATTAAATTTTTGAACCATTAAATCGGTTGCATATTTTAAGAAGGGAAATACTGCTGAATAAAACAGAACGCATAAAAGAGCAATGTACCACCAACCTTTGTTAGTAATGATTTTGAAAATATCGGAAATGCGGAAAGCTTCTTCTTCGTCAACAATATTATTTTCTTTATTAAACTCTGCATTTTCTTTATCTAATTTAACATCCATGAAAACATAAACGATAAAACCAATAAGGCCGATGCAAAGCATAATTAAAGCCATTAATATCGGTTTTGAAACATGACCCAAGCTATTTGCTATTGGAACAGACGTTGCTAAAGCAAGAGCTGTACCGATACGGGCAGTTGCCATTTCAAGCCCCATTGCCAATGCCATTTCTTTTCCTTTAAACCATTTTACAATCGTTTTTGATACCGTGATACCGGCTACTTCTACGCCCACACCAAAAATAGCATAACCCAATGCAGCTAACATAACCTGTGCTTTAGCGTCGAACCATAAAATATGCCAAGTTATTCCATCTAATGAATGGGTTGAAATCGCATAATATTTTAAGCTTGCACCAATTACCATAATCGAAGTGGCCATGATTCCGGTAAAACGAATACCCATTTTATCGAGGATAATACCACCAATAATGAGCATAAATAAAAATACATTAAACCAGCCGTATGCACTTGTAAAAAATCCATACTCATTACTATTCCATCCTAACTGATTTTCCAGTAATCCTTTTAACGGAGCCATAACATCCGTTAAATAGTAACCACACAACATAGTAAAAGCAACGATAGCCAATGCAGCCCAACGTGCTGTTTTACTTTCTCTTAACGATTTGCGAATTTTTTCAACCATAAAAAATGCTTTAAATTTGTCGCAAATCTATAAAAATATATTGAGATTGAATACGCTTTGTTGTCAATTTTTTTAAAAACATAGCTTTTTTTTGATACATTTGCAAAAAAATGTGACAAACTATTATGATAAAAAAAATTTTATTATTATTATTTTTCCCATATATATCGTATAGTCAGGGAATTAGCTTTTTCGAAGGCAGTTTTGAATCATAAAAAAAGAGGCAGCTAAACAAAATAAATTTATTTTTATTGATTGCTATACTACTTGGTGCGGACCGTGTAAATGGTTGGCAAAAAATGTTTTTACCAATAAAGAAGTCGGTAACTTTTATAACCAAAATTTTATAAACTATAGTTTAGATATGGAAAAAGGCGAAGGCAAAGATTTGCAGAAACAATTTGGGATAAGCGCCTATCCGACTCTACTTTTTATAGATTCCAAAGGGAATATTCAACACCGATATGTTGGTGCATGCGACACTTCAACTTTTATTGGAGTCGGCAAACAAGCATTAGATACGATAAATAATTTTGGAAGTTTACTAAGAAAATATCAAAACGGAAACAGAGAACCCGAATTTTTGGCAAAATATGCGATGGTCTGTGCTTCGGTTTATTATCCATATAACATTGAAGAATATTTTAAAACACAAAACGACACACAACTTTTTTCTGAAATCAATGTGCGGTTAATGGAAACCTATCGCCCCTCTGTATTGTCAAGAGAATTTAAATATGTAATGCAAAATATTGAGCGTTTTATTGAATTGTACGGATTTGAAAAAATTTACAATTTAACCGCAAGTACCATGAGCAGAACACTTTATACCATGTCTAACCAAAAACAATTTGATGCTTCTAAACAAATAGATGAATACATTAATCCACTGGAGGTTGCAGCAAAAAATTATTGGAAAAATGCATTTTTGCTCGATTATTATGGTTTTTATAAAGTAAAAAAATACCCGGAATATATACAGCAAAGTAACCTGTTTTTAAACTCAGCAAAAACCGATAAC
>Ga0208197_1002581_pt1 | contig 15818 bp, 17 predicted proteins | sample AD_JPNNA4_MetaG_FD_184444 | JGI IMG/M metagenome (GOLD analysis project Ga0208197, IMG submission 184444) | Active sludge microbial communities of municipal wastewater-treating anaerobic digesters from Japan - AD_JPNNA4_MetaG (SPAdes) (version 2) | ecosystem: Engineered > Bioreactor > Anaerobic...
TGCAGAGCAGAAGGCAAGAACAACCTACGAACATTTAATTAACTCCACCAAGGATAGGGGAGTAATAGAGACACTGAGCTTCTTAAGGGAGAGGGAAGTGGTTCACTTCCAGAGGTTCGGTGAGACTCTGAGGCTGGTGCAGGAGCACATGGATCATATTAAGCATAAGAGGTAGTTGAAGGAGGGCGGCAGCCCTCTTTTTTTATAGTAAAGGGAATTTAATAGTACACCTAATGTGTTAGGAGGTAAAAGAAGTGTTGACTAAATGAATATAGCAAAACCCTCATTGAAATCTTGTAATAACAGGAATAAAATACAGCATGCAGGTAATATTATAATATAGGAATGTACATACTGTACATTATGTACGTTCTATGTTATAATGGGAGGCAAAGGAGGATGAAGAAGTTGGAAGCGATAAACGCAACAGATGTAAGGAAGGACTGGGGAAGATTTATTGATTCCGTTGTCAGAAACAAACCGAAATTTATAAAGCGTTCAAGAGATTATATATTTGCTGCAAGCACCGATATGCTGAATGAAATGCTGAAGGAATACACATTTACAGCCACTATATATGAAGAAGAGAACGGAACTGTAACGGCAGAACTTGATGAAATAGATATAGCAGCAAACGGCAGTACAAAAGAAGAAGCATTGGGCATCCTGGCTTCAAACTTACAGGAATATGCTGAAGAATACTATAATGAATTTGAATACTGGTACTCAGCCCCCAACAGAAAAGCCCATCTGCCCTATGTCCTTAAAGTACTCCTACAGGATGAAACAGAAGATATTTTGAGTATGATAAAATGCCAAACTGGAAAGAGCTGAAAAGGTTTTGTGAAAATGATGGCTGGGAATTATATAAGACAACCGACCATTATTTTTATAGAAAAATTGATGCTTCAGGGAATATAAAAAGGACAAAGGTATCAATGGGATCGGGAGAGATAGAGAAAAATCTTTTTAGGATAATACTTAAGAAGCAGTTGGGGGTAACAAAAGAATATTTCAATAGCAAGCTCTGATATTGGAGATGGCAAATAAGAAAATGCTTGTGATTACCAATAATTAAAAGTATTCCGGAAATGTATTATATTCGGAATACTTTTCTGTTTTATTTTGACGCTTTTAGGAGGAAATTGCAGGAAAATATAGAAATATGCAACTATATATTACTTGATTCTTATAAATGCGTATATAGATATCTAACCTGTATTTGATTTATGCCGTCTGCAACAAATAGTGTCTGTAATGGAGCCATGATTTTGCACCTATTCATTACTGGTGAAACAGAGACAGGGAATATAAGTTTGAAATTGAAGAAACTATTGGAATGCATTAAAAAAGATAGGAGATATTATGGAAAAAAGAATACTTAATGAAGAAGTGTTGAATACATATAATGAAATCATTCTTTGGGAAAAGAAGATAATTAAACCAAGTTTGCTTAGAAAAATTGGTGATACTATATCAAAACCTTTAGATTTTGTTGTTGAGTGCCTGCCAAACGGAGCAATACAACCGATATCAAAGGCTATAGAAGGTATGTTTGGAATACTGCTATTTGCATCAGATTATACTTTTTCAGACTCGGGTATTTTAAAAAACATTGAAAAATTTGGTGGGGAAAAACCTTTATGTAAGGAAAGAATAAAAGATCAAAACATAACTTGTTTAAAAAAGGCAGCTTCGACTTACATATCAGAAAACAACATATTAGCAACACTACAGGGCTTTGGATGCGGATTAGGTGGTGTTGCTATGATAGCCGCTGATATTCCTTTACTATTCGGAATTGTATTTCGAGTAGTACAACAAATTGGCTCAACATTTGGATATGACATGAGTTTACCTGAAGAAAAACGGTTTATCATGAAAATAATAGATTTGGGAACAAGTGTACCAAATTCTCAAAAAGTTGAAATAATGTTGGGTAAAGAAGCTCTTAAAGAATATGTCAAAAAGACAACGTTTAAAGAAATGGGAAAAATTGCAGCTGTAAAAAATGGTCAGATGGCAGTCGAGGAACTTGCTATTGAAATGCTTAAAGTTCAAGGCAAACGTGCAACAAAAAAGGCAATTGAGGAGATGTCACAGAAGGTTGCAACAGAGGTTGCGAAGAATGGTGCAAAAGCATCGGCTGTGGTTTCAGCAAGAGAAATTGCAAAAGATGTTGGAAAGAATCTAACAAAACGTAAGTTAGGTCAGTTAATTCCAATATTAGGAGGAGTAGTTGGTGCAGGTTTTAATTATTGGTTTATATGGAGTGTTGGGGAGACGGCATATAACGCATATTTAAAACGACACATTGATGATAATTATTTAATAGAAGAGTAATTTATATTATGCAATTCATATAAAAGGCGCTCATGCGAAGACACGGCTGGGAAGAGCAAGGATTATGCATGCCTTTGGTTGCCGGATACATTTGCTCTGGTAAAGGGTAGCAATCACACCCCTTCACCAGGAACAGAACCCCAACAAGGGGACAGGCTCTGGTGGTCCGATTCAGGAATGTCGTGAGTGCGAAACCGTTAGATGAAAGAGCCTCTGAGGTCAGCTAAATAAGAAGGTGATTTTATGGGGAGTTTAATAAAAGTTGAAGAATTTGAGTGTTTTAAAGCTGTTAGAGAAGTCTCACCATCATTAATAAATGATCAAATATTAAGTGCAGTAAGGAATCTAGATGAAAAAGAAGAGTTGGAACCATTCATAAGAAGTATAATTTATGATTATAACGAAACCCCACATGGTCCTGCTGAAATTGCAGATATATTCACTCATAGGGTAACCGTAAATAGAGAACAAGGAATGGCTGCATTTATTTTAAAAGAAAAGTCATTTAAAACAATTCGACCCACTCACGTTGCACATCAGATATATCGCCTAGAAAAAATATCTGGGTTAAAATTTGCAATATTTGCAGCTACTGGAATCATACTTGATTCTGTAAAAGAGCATTTTTGTACGACTGCGGAACGTCAAAATTGTAAGTATGCAATTTTTGATGCAACTGATTTAGGAAGATTGTTTATAGCATATGGTTTTTTATGTCCTCGTGATGCGAGAAGGATTATAGCTGGTAGATGTAAATGTGGTTATTCACCTCATAATCGTATTCATAATGTTTTTCAAAACGAAGCGCTAAAGGCACTGGAGGAGGCACGTGCAATAGGTCAATGTGCAGGATTAATTATTCTGCCACCAAGTAGTGGCAAAACAAGAATAGCTGCTGAAGACAGTAAGAAAGCACAATCAAAGAAAGTCTTATATGTTGCGCATACCCATGAAATTCTAGACGTAGCAGTGTCAGAATTTGAAGCAATATATAGGAAAACGGATGTAAGATTACATGAGACAGAAGCATCTCTATCAGAACTAGCTACTATTAACATAGCTACAATTCAGCTTTTACAGAGACACATTAATAGAATATCAAGCGAGCAATTTGATTATCTAATTATTGACGAATTTCATCATGCCGCTGCCAAAACTTATCGTAAGTTAATTGAAAAAGTAAAACATTCATTTCTGCTTGGCCTTACTGCTACCCCATATAGGGGCGATAGACAGGATATTCTTGAATTATGTAATAACAATATTATAGTAAACTATGAAATGCGTACCGGCATAGATATGGGAATTTTATCACCATATCATTATTTTGGTTGTTTTGATAATGTTGATTATTCAAATATTAAAATGAAAGGAAATAATTATGATATTTGTGATTTAGAGAAAGCATTGATTATTCCAGAAAGAGATGAAGCAATAATACAGAAATGGAAAGAAAAGGCGAATGAAAAACCTACAATTGCATTTTGCTGCTCTCACCGTCATGCTGAACGAATGGCAGAAAGTTTTATTAAACATGGAATAAATGCGGAAGTATATTTATCTGATACTGCTAAGGATAAGCGAGCAGCATTAATATCAGATTTACAACAAAGAGATATAAAATTATTTGTACAGTTGATGTGTTGAATGAAGGAGCTGACTTTCCTTTTGTAGAATGCCTGTTCTTTCTAAGACCAACAGAATCTCAAAGGGTATTCTATCAGCAATTGGGTAGAGGGCTTAGAAAATATGTTGGAAAATCTCATTGCATTATAATTGACTTTATTGGAAACTTTAAGAATGCGTACAAACTTGTTGAATATCAAGGGCTTCAACCATTTAAAGAAGAATCATCTGATTCATTTACTTGGTCAAAAAATCCAAAAGATATTCTAAATCTTCCTTTGGGTTGTACCGTCAGTTTTGATGATAAAGTTTTAGATATATTTGCACAACAAACACTTGATCCAAGAACTGCTACAAGACATAACATTGGCAGGATACTTATATATCAATATCGAAAACTATGCAGAAGGTTAGAACGAATAGCAACAAAAGCGGATGTGGATAGAAATTTAATTTTAAATAGTGATTTTTATAAATTAGTATTTGGAAGTTGGAAAAAGTTTGAGGAGATTATAGATGGATATGAGTTTTAGTAAGATTTGGCTCAATTTGTCATACAAATACACGATTGCAAGAGCAAGAATCATGAATACCTTGGGTTGCAGAGGATTTGCAAAGCTATAGTGTGACTTAAGCAGCAACCACACCCATTCACCAGGAGCGAAGCTCTGCCAAAGGGACAGGCACTAGGGCCTGGGTTACTGGTATCTTGAGTGTGAACCTGTTATGTGAAATACACTTAGTAATAATAGTTTGAACACTAGAAGGAGAATTCTTAATGAGAGATATAGTATTATTAGCGAAATTAATAAAAACAAAGAATGAGATAGAACGAGAAATTTCTGCAATAACAGATAGGCCTGCAATTATTGGACATGTTGGAGAATATATAACATCCAAAATATTCGGGATACAACTTGAACAATCTGCGTCTAATAAGGGATTTGATGGTTACTTTATTGAAGGTAATTTAGCCGGTAAAAGTGTAAATATCAAATGGTACACCAAACAAAACGGAATACTTGATATAAACCCTGAGACACTTCCTGATTATTATCTTGTATTAGCTGGGCCACATACAGCATCAAACTCTTCAAAGGGAACTACGTTGCCATGGCTAATTGAAGAGGTATTCTTGTTCAATTCAAAAGAACTTATGGAAAAATTGATAAATAGAAATGCCAAAATTGGAGTAGCAACAAGTGTTGCTATGGAGTATTGGATGGAGGCAAAGATATATCCTATTTCAAATAATAATCATTTAACACTAACTGATAAACAAATTGAAGAACTTTCTTTATTCAAGTAGACTTAAGTAGGCAGTGGTCTGCATATAAGAAAGTTCTTAGGAGGCAGTGCGGTAGCAAGAGCAAGTATCGTGCGTGCCTTAGGTTGCAGGGGATATGATAGACTGAGATTCAACTTTAGTAGCAACCACACCACTTCATCGGGAGGGTCACTTCGCCAAAGGGACAAGTTCTAGAATCCGCTTCAGTGGTGTCGTGAGTACGGAACCGTTATACAAAATTTCTAAGGGGGATTAAGATGAAGTTGATTTTTAGCATAGAGTCTGATTGGGAAGGTAGTGCAAAAAAGCAAAGTTCGATTCTTCCTATGCTGCAGTGCATAAATGGCGTATATCCATCTGTAAAATATATTTTCAGAACGGCTAACACAAAGGACGAGTTAAGATATTGTTTAAGAAAGTTTAAGCAAGTCAGCCGGACAGACAATGACTATTGTGCTCTATTTTTCTCGGGGCATGGTTCTACAGGAAAGGTTTTCATTGGAGAAGAGCCGCTTACTTTACTTGAGTTGGCAGAAGCCGCTAATGAAGTTGGAGAAAAACTATTCAAAGGTCATCTTGTGCACTTTGACTCATGTTCAGTTGTTAAAGACTCAGAACAGATAGTTAAAGAATTTATCAAAATGACCGGAGCTAAATTAGTTTCAGGATTTTGTAATGATGTGGACTTTATTGAGTCATATGCATTAGAAATGATTTATATTGATTACCTCAGTGATAGCAATACACCGTATAAAGCATATAAAGAGGTTATAAAAAATCATTCTGAACTTAGTAAGCGAACGGGATTTATAGCAATACGTTAATAGAGTATTATAGAGTATTATCAGCCGAAACGTCAGCTAATAATACTCTCACGCAGAGGTATGGCAGGATGGGATAAGGAGATGCGTGCCTTAAGTACTAATTGCAATTTCGTTATGCATCGGAATAATTACAACTATTTGAGGATTTTCTGAGTTTTTATATTTTGCATGGCTTCCCTTTTGTGATGCTTTTTGAAAGCCAACTTTTTCTAAAGCCTTAATAATTTCAGCAAGGGGCAATACTGGATATTTGGATCCCATTATATTGCTACCTCCATTGTAGTGACAAAAGTAGGGGTATTAAGACTTTCTGGTGTGATGTCTTCATAATATAACTCAAGTGCTTCTCGCAGATTATCAATGGATTCTTCAATAGTTTTCCCTTGGGAAGCGACACTATTTTCAAGACATTTTGCAACATACCAGTTATCTTCCTTTTGGACAACAACAGTCACTTTTATACTCAAAACAAGCACCTCGCTTAAAAGGTTTAGTTACTTACAATTATTATATCATAGTAAGGTAAGATTTAAACAGTTTTTGAATGTTTGGGTCAATTCATTGAACACAATTTATCAATACCCCCACGCGCGGCACGGCGGGTTGGGGCAACCACGTCCATTCGCTGGAATCGATGTCATGGGTGAGAACCTGATATGTAAATTACATGCTATAGCATTAATCCAAAAAGTTACTACTATTTGCTAAACTTGTTTGCATAGATGTCTGCAAAGCGATTTTAATCATAGGCACAGTGGACAATCTGGCTGTGATAATCCCATTAAAATTGATGTTAAAGGTGATGGGGAGGCCCGCTCTTATTGTTGGAATTAATAAGGTAATAAAGGTTTCCTGCATTTTATTGTAGTGTGATATAGCGTATGCTATAATTATCTACATATAGAGGGGGTGGTAATCAGATGATGCTCGATGAAATTCTAAAAAACATACGAAAAGAACTAAGCCTTACACAAGAGCAGCTTGCCCGCGATTTAAACGTCAGTTTTTCCACACTTAATCGATGGGAAAATTGTCATGCCATCCCAAGCAGACTGGCAAGAATGAGGCTGCTGGATTATTGTACCCAAAAAGGTGTGTCAGATGAGATTATTTCTGAACTTGAACGCGTGAAATAGTAATCGCGTTTAGAATATTACAAGTGAGGGGATCAAAAATGGATAACAGAAAAGAACAGGAACGGGCGGAATTGCACCGCACGATATGGAATATGGCAAATGACCTAAGAGGCAGCGTAGATGGCTGGGATTTTAAGCAATATGTCCTGGGTATGCTGTTTTATCGCTACATATCTGAAAATATTACTAATTATATTAATGCCGGGGAATGGGAAGCCGGTAATACTGAATTTGATTATGCTAAGCTTTCAGACGAAGAGGCAGAACAAGCAAGGGAGGATTTGGTTAAGACAAAAGGCTTCTTCATTTTACCCAGCGAGCTTTTTGAAAATGTCCGCGCTCGCGCAAAGGACGATGAAAACCTGAATGAAACACTGGAGCAAATTTTCAGTAATATTGAAGCATCTGCGCAAGGAACAGAAAGCGAAGATAATTTCAAAGGCTTATTTGATGATATTGATGCTAACAGCAACAAACTGGGCAACACTGTTATAAAACGCAATGAAAAGCTAGTCAAGCTTTTGAATTCAGTTGCTGAAATGAAACTGGGAGATTATAGGGATAACACAATCGACGCTTTTGGTGATGCCTATGAATTCCTGATGGGCATGTACGCCTCCAATGCTGGCAAGAGCGGCGGTGAGTATTTTACACCACAGGAAGTATCGGAACTGCTTACCCGCATTGCATTAGTGGGGAAAACAGAAGTCAACAAGGTTTATGACCCGGCTTGTGGTTCCGGCTCGCTATTATTGAAGTCTGCCAAAATTCTTGGAAAAGAAAATGTGCGTCTTGGTTTCTTTGGGCAGGAAATTAATATTACCACCTATAACCTTTGCCGAATCAATATGTTCCTGCATGACATCGACTATGATAAGTTTGATATCGCCCTTGGTGACACGCTTACCGACCCGCAGCACTGGGACGATGAGCCCTTTGAGGTCATTGTTTCAAATCCACCTTATTCTATTAAATGGAAAGGCGACAGTGACCCTATACTAATCAACGATCCGCGTTATTCGCCTGCCGGGGTGCTTGCTCCCAAGTCCAAGGCAGACCTTGCGTTTATCATGCATAGCCTTTCTTGGCTGGCGACAAACGGAATGGCGGCTATTGTTTGTTTCCCAGGAGTAATGTACCGAGGCGGCGCTGAAAAGAAAATCCGGCAATATCTGATTGACAACAACTATATCGACTGTATAATTCAGCTGCCGGATAACCTGTTTTATGGTACCAGCATTGCCACCTGCATTATGGTGCTGAAAAAATCTAAATCAGAAAACAGCACATTATTTATCGATGCATCAAAGGAATTCATCAAGGTTACAAATAACAACAAGCTGACAGAGGAAAACATTGATAAAATCCTAAACGTATTTACCGATAGGAAAGATAAAAAGCATTTTGCTAAACTTGTGCCAAACAGCAAGATTGCAGAGCAGGAATACAACCTTTCTGTTTCAACCTATGTGGAACAGGAGGATACCAAAGAAAAGATTGATATTGCCGCCCTAAATGCAGAGATTGAGGAAATTGTGGCACGTGAGCAGATTTTGAGAGAAGAGATTGATAAGATCATCGCGGAAATAGAGGTGGGCAAATGAGTAAGTTAGATGAGTTGATTGCTGAACTTTGTCCAGATGGAGTGGAGTATATACCCTTAGGAGAAGTGCTAAAAAATAATAATGCTCCTAATAGTATTTCAAAGAAATATTACAAAGAGAGTGGAGATATCCCAATAATAGACCAAAGCCAAGTGTATATTGCTGGATATACTGATGACGAATCTGCTGTACCACCTATATTGCCTTGTATTATTTTTGGAGATCATACGAGAGTTGTTAAATATGCAGATCGGAAATTTGCCCAAGGTGATAGTGGAACAAAAGTATTTATTCCCGTTACTGAAGATTTAAACACAAAGTATATTTATTATGCTTTTTGCAATATTGACATCACATCAAGAGGATATAATCGTCATTGGACTATTGCCAAAAACATTAAAATTCCCCTCCCTCCACTACCTGTGCAGCAGGGAATTGTCCGTATTCTGGACAATTTCACAGAGCTTACAGCAGAGCTTACAGCAGAGCTTACAGCAGAGCTTACAGCAAGAAGGAAGCAATATGAGTATTATAGGGATTTGCTGCTGACATTTGATGATAATCTTTCAGTTAAATGGATGACATTGGGTGAGATTTCAATTAATACTTATTCTGGTGGTACACCACGAGCAAACCATCCTGAATATTATGGTGGTGATATTCCATGGCTACGTACACAAGAGGTACGTTTCATGGATATTTATGATACTGAAATGCGTATAACTCCAGCAGCGTTAAAAAACTCCGCTGCAAAATGGATACCTAAAAATTGTGTTATTGTTGCAATTTCTGGAGCTACAGCTGGAAGATCTGCTATTAATAAGATACCCTTGACTACCAACCAGCACTGTTGCTGTTTAGAAATCAATTCAGAACTAGCAAATTATCGATATGTTTTCTATTGGGTAAGCAGTCAATATGAAAAACTAAAATCCCTTGGTCAAGGTGCACGTTCTGATTTGAATTCAGGCATTATAAAAAGTTTTCCCATTCCCATTCCTCCCCTCGAAGAACAAGAGCGCATCGTAGCTATCCTCGATCGCTTTGACGCTCTGTGTAACGACCTAACCAGCGGTCTGCCTGCTGAAATTGAAGCGCGGCAAAAGCAATATGAATATTACAGGGATAAAATATTAACCTTCAAGGAGGTGACGACATGAGTATATACAACATCGTTGCAAGCACTGACGAAGCAACGGTTGTTGCCGAGTATTCAGCTGAATATAATGTCCGTTCTGAAAAGTATCAGAGCGAGGCAGAACTTGAGCGGGAGTTTATCCAACAACTGACTTCACAAGGATATGAATATATTTCAGTGCACAATGAAGCTGCATTGATAGCAAATCTGCGAAAGCAATTTGAATTACTTAATGACTTCACCTTTACAGATAGTGAGTGGAATAGGTTTTTTGCAGAGTGCATAGCAAATACCAACGAGGGGATTGTAGAAAAGACCCGCAAAATCCAGGATGACCATATACAGATCCTGAAACGGGACGATGGAACAACAAAGAACGTCTACCTTTTAGATAAGAAGAACATCCACAACAATCACTTGCAGGTAATTAACCAGTACGAAGAAACTGGCGGTAAGCATGAAACCCGTTATGATGTGACTATACTTGTTAACGGGCTGCCTCTTGTCCATGTGGAGCTGAAGCGCCGCGGCGTTGCCATCCGTGAAGCTTTCAATCAGATAAATCGATACCTGCGTGACAGCTTTTGGGCAGCTTCGGGTTTATTTGAATATGTGCAGATTTTTGTAATCTCCAATGGGACCCATACAAAGTATTACAGCAACACCACGAGGAACGCCCATATCAAAGAACAAAACAGCAGTGAGCGCAGAAGGAGTAAAAAAACAAGCAACAGCTTTGAGTTTACGAGCTACTGGGCAGATGCAAATAACAAAATCATTCCTGACCTTGTGGACTTTACAAAGACATTTTTCGCCAGGCATACCCTCTTAAATATTCTGACAAAATACTGTGTTTTCACATCTGAGGATATGCTTCTTGTAATGAGGCCTTATCAAATCGCTGCTGCAGAACGAATATTGTCTCGAATTGTAGTATCAACCAACTACAAGAAGATGGGAACTATAGCTGCAGGAGGATATATCTGGCATACAACAGGCTCAGGAAAGACATTGACCAGTTTTAAGACAGCGCAATTGGCTTCTGCATTGCCTTACATAGACAAGGTATTGTTTGTTGTTGACCGTAAAGATCTGGACTATCAGACTATGAAGGAATATGATCGCTTTGAAAAAGGGGCAGCTAACGGCAATACATCCACAAGGATTCTTCAAAGGCAATTGGAAGACAGAGACGAAAAAGGAAATCCTCACGAATATAAAATCATTGTAACTACGATACAGAAGCTGGATATATTTATCCGTAAAAACAAACAGCATGATATTTATAAAAAACATGTGGTATTAATCTTTGACGAGTGCCATCGCTCACAGTTTGGAGATATGCATCAGGCTATCACCAAGAGCTTCAAGAATTACCATATCTTTGGCTTTACAGGAACACCTATTTTTGCTGCAAATGCTGGTTCAGGGAGTAATCCGCTGCTCCGTACAACCGAGCAGGCTTTTGGAGAAAAACTGCACACCTATACCATTGTGGATGCTATCATTGATGAGAATGTACTTCCTTTCAGGATAGACTTTATCAATACCATCAAGATGCCTGATTACATTAATGATAAAAAAGTCTATAGCATAGACTGCGAAAAAGCCTTGGCAGATCCACAGCGTATCAGCGAAATTGTTTCTTACATTCTTGAACATTTCGACCAGAAGACAAAGCGAAGCAGCTTTTATACATTCTCTGCCAAATGGGAAGAAGTCGATAAGAATAACCCTAAGAAAATGATAGAAATGCGTGAAACAAGACGAGTTGCAGGTTTTAACTCAATATTTGCCGTTGCCTCCATCCCAATGGCAATCAAATACTATAATGAGTTTAAAAAACAGATAACAGAAAAGACCCGTAACCGTACAATCGCAACCATTTTCAGTTTTAGTGCAAATGAGGAAGAGCCGGATGGACTGTTGCCTGAAGAGGACTTTAATATGGAAAACCTTGATCAGAGTTCCAGGGATTTTCTCGAGGCGGCTATCCGGGACTACAATAAGACATTTAACACAAATTACGATACTTCCTCGGATAAGTTCCAGAATTACTATAAGGACCTCTCCCTTCGCGTAAAGAATCGAGAGATTGACTTGCTGATTGTGGTCAATATGTTCCTGACGGGCTTTGATGCTACAACTCTCAACACACTATGGGTAGACAAAAATCTGAGGCAGCATGGACTTATTCAGGCGTTTTCAAGAACAAACCGTATTCTGAATAGCGTAAAGACCTATGGGAATATAGTTTGTTTCAGGGATTTGAAAGAGGAAACGGATAAGGCCATTGCCCTTTTTGGCAATAAGGATGCAGGCGGTATTGTACTGCTTAAAACATATGATGAATACTATAAGGGGTATGATGAAAAAGACGAGCACAAACCGGGCTATGAAGAATTGATTGCTACCCTTACTTCACAATATCCCCTTGGACAGACTATTCTCGGAGAAAAAGCAGAAAAAGAATTCATCCGACTGTATGGATCGATTCTTCGGCTCAGAAATATTCTTACCTCCTTCGATGAATTTGAAGGGAATGAAATTTTGTCTGAAAGAGATTTTCAGGATTATCAGAGCATTTATATTGACTTATATCAGGAATATAGGAAAGGTGCAGATGGTGACAAGGAAACCATTAATGATGATATAATTTTCGAGATTGAACTAATCAGACAGATAGAGGTTAATATTGACTATATCCTTATGCTTGTAGCCAAATATCAAGAATCAAACTGCAAGGATAAAACTATTCTTACAACCATCGATAAAGCTATTAATTCAAGCATCGAGCTTCGCAGCAAGAAAGAGCTTATCGAGCGTTTTATAGAGCAAGTCAATGTATCGACAAAGATAGATGAGGATTGGCGCAGATTCCTGCATGAGCGCAAGGAAGCGGATATTACAGCAATTATAGAAGAAGAAAAATTAAAGCCTGAAGAAACCCGTCGATTTATTGATAACGCATTGCGAGACGGAATGCTGAAAACAACCGGTACAGCCATTGATAAAATCATGCCGCCTGTATCGCGCTTTGGAGGCGGCAGGGCTGCGAAAAAGCAGGGAATTATTGAAAAGCTGTTCAAATTCTTTGAAAAGTATTTTGGATTGGTATAGTTCGTGCAAACCTTCATGAGGATTTGGCTGCAGAGCAGAAGGCAAGAACAACCTATGAGCATTTAATCAGCTCCACCAAGGACAGAGGAGTAATAGAGACACTGAGCTTCTTAAGGGAGAGGGAAGTGGTTCACTTCCAGAGGTTCGGTGAAACTCTGAGGCTGGTGCAGGAGCACATGGACAATATAAAGCATAAGAGATAGCTGAAGGAGGGCGGCAGCCCTCTTTTTTTTATAGTATCAGTATGAAATATAGTGGAATATATTGTTTTTTATCATAATATATATTAGAATTGTAGAACACAACCGATAAACTATGTAGTGAAGTGATTAATTTAGTCAAACCTTGAACAAATTCAAACTTTGGGTTATACTATAAACATAGGATGTTACTGTGTTGTAAATACAAGAGTAAACAATATAATTGATTGTAATGATATAGGAAGAGGGATGTCATATGGCTACAAAAAGCATTTTAAAAAACATTGACATCAAAAATCAGCGTTTGGGTCGTGCTTTTGCGTCGGCTTTAGAAAATGCGGAGAACAAGACAAGTAAAGAAGTTAATTTTAGTAAGACATGCACTACAGCAACTAGAAGCCAAGTAAAAAATATATTCGGAGGCCGTAAGTGAGTGCAGAAAGTACAATTAAAGGGTATTTAATCGTACACCTGGAACATATTTTAGATGAAATCGGGGAGGATGAAACAATAAAAATTCTTCTCGGTTTTTCATGTCCGCTTAATTCTGATGTAGAAAAGTTTCTGCACCATAAGGCAATCGAGTTTGCAAAGCAATCTCTTTCCCAAACGTTTCTAGTTTTTACCTCATATAAGGACGAGCCTACCCTGGTTGGATATTTTACTTTGGCAAACAAAACCATTCTTGTTGATAAAGCTGTATTGAGAGGAAATGTAAAAAGAAAAATCGGAAGGTTTGGCACATACAATCCGGTGATAAAGAAATATGTTTTTTCAGCGCCATTGATAGCTCAAATTGGGAAAAATTACAAATACAATGAACAGAATTTGATATCCGGGGACGAGCTATTAAAGATGGCTTGCGATAAAATTGCTGAAGCACAATTTGTGCTCGGTGGCAAAGTTGTTTATCTTGAATGTGAAGATAATGAGAAATTGAAAAATTTCTACTCGTCTAATGGGTTTGTTGAATTTGGCAAAAGAAAGCTTGACAGGGATGAAAAAGATGACCTTTCAGGAGAATATCTTGTACAGATGCTGAAATACACAAAAAAATGTTAAGTAGAAGGTAAACTTGACAATGAAGTGATTTAAGCTGATATGCTCTATTTTGACTCAAATCAAGGCTGTCGGTAATCTGTCAGTGTTTGAGGAAGCCTTGTCAGAGGAGCCGGAGGATACCAAAAATATATTGAACATGTTGGGTAAATACGGTTCTCCTGCAACAGTCGCCCAGACGGGGGGGAGGTATTTCGGATTTGTATGCGGCGGCATTCTTCCCTCGGCATTATGCTCAAAGTGGCTTTCTGATGCTTGGGACCAGAATTCAGCCCTGTTTGTATTGTCTCCTATTGCTTCAAAGCTTGAAGAGGTATGCGAGAGCTGGTTAAAACAGCTTTTAAAATTACCCGATGATACAGCTGCGGGCTTTGTCAGCGGCAGTTCCACAGCCACTATTTGCGGCCTGCTGGCAGGGAGGAATTATCTGCTTGGCAATCTGGGATATGATGTCACAAAAGAGGGGCTTTTCAATGCTCCCCAGATAAAGGTAGTTGTAGGTGAAGAGGCCCATTCAACGGTATTTAAGGCGTTGTCCATAATAGGCCTGGGAAACGCAAAGCTTATCAGGGTTCCCACTGACGGACAGGGGCGCATTAAAGCTGATGAAATTCCTGAGCCGGACAACAGGACATTATTGATACTCCAAGCCGGAAATGTCAATACAGGGGCTTTTGATGATTTTGATTCTGTTTGCAGGAAGGCCAATGCTGCCGGCGCATGGGTGCATATTGACGGTGCCTTCGGATTATGGGCAGCTGCCTGCGAAAAAATGAACCGCCTGACTAAGGGTATGGAGTTGGCTGATTCCTGGTCGGTAGACGCCCATAAGACCTTAAATGCTCCTTATGATAACGGGATTGTTCTTTGCAGGCATAAGGATGCACTGGTAAATGCAATGCATATGACAGGGTCCTACATAATATATAATGAAAACAGGGATGGAATGCTATATACTCCCGAGATGTCAAGAAGGGCGAGAGCAATAGATTTGTGGGCAACATTAAAAGGGCTGGGCAGGAAAGGCGCAGCTGAGCTGGTTGAAGAGCTTCATTGCAAGGCTGTGTATTTTTCAAGGCTGCTTGAGGAAGGCGGGCTTCAGATTTTGAACGATGTAGTCTACAACCAGGTATTGGTTTATTACGATAATGACCGGAAAACGGAAGCCCTTATTAAAGGAGTCCAGGAATCCGGCGTCTGCTGGCTGGGAGGTTCGAAATGGTCGGGGAAATCGGTTATGAGGATAAGCGTATGCTCATATAAGACTACCTACGATGATATTGACAAATCCGCAGAGGATATTTTGAGAGTGGCGGCACTGGTATCAGATAAGTAGATCCGGCATAAACTTAAAGGTTTTGCAGTCATATTGATTGCAAAACTTTTTTATTCTCATATATATGAAGTAGGAGGTGTACATGCTCCAATTCATATATCAGGTGGTGAAAAAAGTGACTAATAGCCGTAAAATAGAGGATCT
>Ga0208197_1002590_pt1 | contig 15768 bp, 11 predicted proteins | sample AD_JPNNA4_MetaG_FD_184444 | JGI IMG/M metagenome (GOLD analysis project Ga0208197, IMG submission 184444) | Active sludge microbial communities of municipal wastewater-treating anaerobic digesters from Japan - AD_JPNNA4_MetaG (SPAdes) (version 2) | ecosystem: Engineered > Bioreactor > Anaerobic...
CGAGGACATAGGCGAAGATCTCAAGGTCGAGCGAGGAGGCCCCGAAGCCGACGAACCGGATGCGGGCCGTCGAGGAGTCCACCTTCGGGTGCCGGTACAGCAGCTCGCGGACGGCGGCCAGGAGGAATCGCAGCTGTTCCGCCGTGGTCTCGTAGCGGAGGTTCAAGGTGTGTTTCAAGAGAAACCGGTCGCGCAGGGTGAAGTTTTCGACGCTCACCGACGAGAGCTGTCCGTTGGGGATGGAGACGACGGTGCGGTTGAGCGTCCGGATGAGCGTCGAGCGCAGCCCGATGTGCTCGACGGTACCCGCATGCTCGCCGGCCTTGCAGTAATCGCCCAGGCGGATGGGCTTGTCCCAGACGAGGAAGAGCCCGCCGAAGAAGTTCTCGATCGTCTTCTGGGCGGCGAAGGCCACGGCGATGCCTCCGATGCCGAGGCCGGCCACCACGGCCGTGAGGTTGATGCCCGCGAAGTAATAGAAGACGACCACGAGCCCCACGATGACGGCCAGGGCCTTCAGCAGCGTCGCCGAGAGGCGGATGACCGCGTTGGCGGCCTCCGGCCTGCGCCGCTCGACGACCTCCGCGGCCGCGTCGATCACGTAGAGCAGAAGCCACGTCAGGCCGAAGACGGCCGCCGTCGAGGCCAGGAACGTCCAGAACAGCCGGGTGAGGAGCGAGGTCGAGCTGTACGAGATGACGTACACCGCGCCCGACGAGAAGAGGAGCATCAGGGGCTTCCCGATCCCTGCGAACTTTCCCATCGCCGTCTCGCCGAGGCGCTTACGCACCGTCTCGCGGACCAGGGCGAGAATCGCCCTCGTGAAGAGCCAGCCGAGAAAAATCGCCAGGGGAAGAACCACAAGGGGAAGAAGCCACACGTACAGCGGCTGATCGGCGACCCGGGTTTCCGTGAGCGCCGCGGGCAGGTGCCGCTCGAGCCAGGGGATGTCCACCTCCTCGTAGATCTTCGGCACGAGTTTCAGCGTCTCCGAGGCAAAGAGCCAGACCGGGGGGTTGTTTTCCCTCTGGACGCGTTCGAGCTGGATCTTGTACTCCCCGCTCCTTGTCTTGACGGTGCCCACGATCTCGCGGTTGGCCAGGGGGCTGTCCTGGAGGTTCCCTTGGGGATTGACGCTGAGCGCGGTCGTGACGGTCGTCATCGCCCCGTTGAGGATGGTGCTCAGCTCGCGGGCGAGCTGTTCGGCGCGCTTCCCCGTCTGCCGGGTGTCGAGGTATTCGACGGCCCGCTCGTAGTCCTCGCGCTTCATCGCCTTCAAAAAGCCGACGACGGTGCCCTGCGGCGTGCTGCGCCCCAGGGGGTCGTCGTAGGTGGTCTCGGCCTCGGCAGGGGGGGATCCCTTCGCCGCCGCTGCGGGGCCGGCTTTATCGGCGGCCCCGGCACCCGTCGCGAGACCGACGGCAAGCAGTGCCGCAATCGTGATCCGGAACCAAACCATGACGAAACCCTTTCCGGGGGTGAGGGAACCCCTAACGGATCTTGTCGTTGACGTGCTCGAGCTCCGCGATGACCTGGGCCCCCAGCAGGACGATGATCGCCACCGCCTCGACGCTGAGCAGGAACACCACGAGCGAGGCGAAGGAGCCGTAGATCAGGTTCACGAAGGTGTAGGTCCTGTAATACCAGATGATCGCCCTGCGGGTGATTTCCCACAGGACCACGGCGGCCAGCCCCCCGATGAGGGCGTGCCGGAACGTGATCGACCCGACGGGCAGCACGAGGTACAGGGCCGTGATCAGGAACACCTCCGCGACGAGCCCCAGCAGGTAGACCGCCAGGCCGAACAGCGGGCCCAGGCTCAGGGCGCGCCCGAACACGACCAGCCTCGAGCTCTCCAGGGGCTCGAGCATGACGTTGATGACGGACAGGAAGAGGATGCTCACGCCGATCAGCAGGATGAAGGCGTAGGGGAGGATGCTCGAGACCAGGAAGTGACGGCGCTGTCGCCGCACCCGGTGGAAGATCACCGAGATGGCGTTTTCGAGCACCGTGAAGGCGACGGAGCTGAAAAACAGCAGGATCACGAAGCCCACGAGCCCGATCACCCGGCGGTACTGCAGGAACACCTTCACCTGCTGCGCCAGTGCGGCCGCGTAGCCGGGCATGAACATCTCCAGGTACGTCGTCACCGTCTCGAGCAGGCGATCCTGCTCCACGTAGTGCGACAGCACGATGAGGATCAGGATCAGCATGGGGATGATGGACAGCAGGGTGTAGTAGGCAACGGCCCCGGAGAGCAGCATGCCCTGGTTGAGACGGAAGCTGTTCAGGACGCGCATCAGAAAGCCGGAAACCCGGCCGATTGACGCCAGCGCCTTGTAGACCTTGACCATCGCCCGATCCGAAACGGAAGAATGCTCCCCCCGGCCGGCCCTGCCGGGCCTGCGTCGGGAGGCATGCCGAATCATAGGCGATCGCGGCGGGTGTGTCAAAGGCTAAGGCGGCGGCCGCTCAGTGCAGCACCAGGGGGAAGTCCATGCCCGATCCCCAGCTCACGGGGTACTGGGCCTGGCCCCGGTGCTTCTCCGTGAGCTCCGGGAGCCTCTCCTTGACGTAGTGGATGAGCCCCTCGACGGTCACCTTCCGCTCGCCCGCCTTGCCCTGCAGGCCCTCGAGCAGCGAGTAGGTGAACACGCCGTGGCCCAGCGCCTTGATCTCGGCGGCGTACTGCCGGTCCGTCGAGGCCGAGACGATGTAGGTCCCGGTCGAGCGGGCGAGCTGCACGAGGGCCTTGCGCGCCTCGGTGCTGCGCAGGGCGAGCACGAGCTTTCCCGACTTGCAGGCGTCGATCATCACGAAGACCTTCTGGGCCCTGCACTGCTTGATCGACTCGCTGATGAAGGCGTTGGAGATGCCGCCCTTCCGGAGTTCCGGCTCGTTCTCCGGCGCAACCACGTCATGGGGGATGAAGTACCACTCCTCGCCCATCGTGTCGCCGTGCCCGGCCAGGTAGACGAGCAGCGTGTCCTGCGGCTGGGCCTTCCTGCCCACCTCGGCCAGGAGGCCCCTGATCCGCTGTCCCGTCGCCTGCTCGCTCAGGGCGGAGTATACGTGGACGCTCCGGAATAGCTTCTTGACGCCGGCGGACTGGAAGAAGTCGAGCACCCCCTTCGCGTCGGTCTCCGCGTAGGTCAGGTTCAGCGCCGCGTTGCGGTAGCGGTTGATCCCGACGACGACGAGGTGCAGGTCGCTCTGTTTCTCCGCCCCCCGGAGCGTGACGGAGATTTCCATGGGGCTGCTCTCGACGCGGTCGCGGCTCAGCGCGACGACCCTCAGACGGTTTTCCCCCTCGATGAGCTTCACCCGGAAGAGGTGCTCCTGGGAGCTCCCCTCCTTCGTGACCCTCGCGATGCTTTCACGGGGAAGGATCTTGCCGTTCTGGTAGAGCCGGACTTCCGCGATGCCGCCGCCCATGTCCTCGGCGACGACCTTGACCTCCAGCGCTTCGCTGTCGAACTGCCGGCCCGGCAGGGGCGACACGATGGCCGCCTCTGGCGGCGGCTTGATCCCCACCGTCTCGATGTCCGGGACCGCCCTCTCGCCCAGGGAGGCCACGACGGCCGTGTCGGTTTCGATGTCGCGGATCACCCGGGTGACGACCTCGGGGCGGTAGAACCGCTCGAAGAACCGCGAGACGGGGTAGAAGCTCGCCTCCCTGTCGGGGCCGTTGTTGACGTGCCAGCCGATGAGCTCGTCGCCGCCCTCGCTGGCGTCGTAGTAACCCGATGGCGTCCAGAGGACCCACCGCCTGCGGTCGCTGTGGGGATAGAAGGCCGCAAGCTCCCGGCCGTCCGTCATCCGGTACCAGCGGATGGTGCCGTCGCTCATCCCCACGACGGCGATGCGGCCGTCTCCCGAGATATTGACGGCCCTCGCGGCCCCCTGGACGGTCCGGTGCCATAGCTCCCTGCCCTGCGCGTCAAAGCGGTAGAGGTTGAACCAGGTCCCGTACACGAAACTGCGGTGGTCGGGGGCGATGGCGTAACTCGTGCCCTGGTCGCGGGTCCGCATGGGCAGGGGTTTGCCGTTGAGTTTCGGGTCGTGTTTCAGCAGCCAGTCCGTCAGCACGATCGCCGTTGACTTCAGGATCGGGCCGATGAGGGTCGGGCCGGGCCCCGGGTTGAGTTCGAGCCGACGCGATTCGACAGAAAACGCCGCCGGCGCGCCGCCTTCCTGCAGGAAGTCGAACTTCACCGTCGTCGCATCCGGCGAGACGGAAAAGGCTTTCGAGCCGAGGTAGTCGAGGTCGGGCCGCTTCGCAAAGATCTCCGATCCCGTCGCGTCGATGAGGGCCACATCGCCGTTGACGCCGCTGAAGGCCACGCGGCCGTCGCGCAGGGGCAGGACGTTGCGGATGACCGTCCTGGTCGCAGGCAGGTAGGACGGGGAGTGCAGATTGCCGGCAGGCCAGCGCACGATGACGTTCTTGCCCTTCTGCCCGAAATGCCCCGCCGCGTAAAGAAACCTGCCGTCCGGGGACCACGCCACGGCCAGCAGCCGGGGAGTGCGAAAGGGCGTCTTTCCCGCAAGGGGCGGTTCGAACGGGATGAGATCGGTCCCCGAATGGATGCCGACCCGGCCCGCCTCGAAATACCCCAGGGCGATCCGCGTGCCGTCCGGCGAGAAGGCGACCGACGAGGGGCCGTCCGCCTTCGCGACGGCCTGCTTCGCAACCCGATTGAACCCCGGATCGTAAAGTCTGATCGCGCCGTCGATGGAGGCGACAACCAGCCTGCCTGTCGGGTCGAAGTCCATCCCCCAGATCGTGTCCGCGTAATCGCGATCCTCGCCCGCCTTCGCCACGTCGATCCGGTCGCCCGAGCGGGTGACGGAGAAGACCCGCAGCCCCTTGCCCGCCCGGAGACCGGCAGCCAGCACGCGTCCGTCCCGCGAGAATCGAAGCCGGGTGATGGACTCGGGGAGCCCCCCGATACGCTTGAGCATGCGGCGGCTCTCGCGGTCGAAGAGATAAATGCTGTAGGATTTCGCCGAGTCCCGCGTCCTGCCGCCGCAGGCGACGGTGCCGCCGTCGGGTGAGACGGCGACGGCGAGGATCGCCCCCTCGCCGAACTTTCCGACCGGCGGCCGCAGGATTCCCAGCAGCCGGCCCGACGCCGCATCCCAGATCCGCACCGTCTTGTCGATGGAGCCCGTCACCAGCCAGCGGCCCTCTTCGTCCGCCGACAGGTCCCGGATGGAATTGGAATGGAGGCCGGACTCGATCGTCAGGATCGGCTCCGCGGCCAAGGCCGCGCCTGAGACAACAGGGGTCTGCTCATCGGGCTGGGCACAGAGCGCGAAGGGAAACGCCGTCGTCAGAGCGGCAGCGAGCAGGAGCGTCGCGATACGGGCGAATCGGAGGAAATGCATGGCTCGATGGTCTCGGGTCGGACGGGCCTGCCGGGAGTCAGGCAACGACGAGACGGCGCCGCAAGACGGGAATCAGAGCTTGTCCCACTCCTCCCACTTGTAGCCCTCGAGGACTTCCAGCATGGCGTCGACCTTCTTCTTGTCGGCGTCCTTGTACTCCCTCCAGAGGTTCACGCAGGCATCGGTGATGGGGCCCGCCATCCCTGCCACGGCCGCAAGGCCCGGCAGCGCCCTGTGGGACGTCTCGCCCGACTCGATGAAGGCCCGGAACTTCTCATTGACCGTCACGAGCCGCTTGACGTCCTCGGAGATCATCTCCCGGAGCTGGGACTCCTTCATGTTGCGGCTCGTCAGCGAGGTCTGGAGCTGCTGGATGATGGGGTTGCCGATGGACTTGGCGTCGGTGTAGTAGAGCATGGCCTGGGTGAGCTTCTTGGGCTGCTTCTTGAAGCTCACCTTGGCGATCTTCGCGTAGCCCACGGACTTCTCCCGCTCCTCGCTCAGCTTCTTGAGCTCCTTTGTCACGTCGCAGAAGACGGGATCGACCCGGCCGGGGCCGAAGAAGAGGATCAGGATGGCGGTGACCAGGACCGCCGCATTGAGCCGGCCCGCTGACTTCATCGAAGCACCCCCTTCACAGGCTGAGAACAACGAGGACAAAAAAACCCGCTCATCCACGGGAGGCGGGATTTTCACGATCGATCCATGGCTCACCTTGAACAGAGGAAAGGGTTCAAAGCGTGACGATCCGGAGAGATTCTTCCAATGGTGCCTTCATAAGTCAAATCCGCCAAAAATTCAAGGGCTTTTTACAAGGCTGCGTGCGTCGTTCTACCGCCTGTCTTTTCCGTTTTTGTCTTTTGCGAAGGCCCGGGCGAAGGGGTTGTTGAAGGGGGCGGGCTCGGGCTTCTTCCTGTCCTGCATTTGCCTGTCTGGCCGCGATCTCTCCGGCCTGCGCCCCGGGCGCGGGGCTTTCTCCTGCGCGGGGGCGGCCTGCCTCTCCCCTGCTGCGCCCTTCTGCATGGAAAGCGAGATCCTCCTGCGCTCCAGGTCCACATCGAGAACGGTCACCTCGACGCGCTGGGCCACCTTCACGACCTGGTGGGGGTCCGAGACGTAGCGGTCGGCCAGCCGGCTGATGTGCACGAGGCCGTCCTGGTGGACGCCGATGTCGACGAAGGCCCCGAAGGCCGTCACGTTGGTCACCACCCCGGGCAGCTTCATCCCGGGCCGCAGGTCTTCGGGCTTCTCGACACCCTCGGTGAAGGCGACGGCCTCGAAGCGCTCGCGAGGGTCGCGGCCCGGCTTGGCCAGCTCGGCCAGGATGTCCTTCAGCGTGGGGATGCCCACCTTCTCCGTCACGTACTTCGCGATGTCGATGCTTTTTCGCTTCGATTCGTCCTTCATGAGATCGACGACGGAGCAGCCGAGGTCGCGGGCCATCGCCTCGACAACGGGGTAGCTCTCGGGGTGGACGGCGCTCGCGTCGAGCGGGTTCTTTCCGCCGCGGATGCGCAGGAAGCCCGCCGCCTGCTCGAAGGCCTTGGGGCCCAGGCGCGGGACCTTGCGCAGGGCCTCGCGCGAGGCGAAGGGGCCGTGCTCGTTGCGGTATGCCACGATGTTGGCGGCCAGCTGGGGCCCGAGGCCCGAGACATAGGTCAGCAGCTGGGGGCTTGCCGTGTTGACCTCGACGCCCACGGCGTTGACGCAGCTCGACACGACGTCGTCGAGGCTCCGTTTCAGGGCCCCCTGGTCGACGTCGTGCTGGTACTGCCCCACGCCGATCGCCTTGGGGTCGATCTTGACGAGCTCGGCCAGGGGGTCCATGAGCCTGCGGCCGATGGAGACGGCGCCGCGCACGGTGACGTCCTGGTCGGGGAACTCGTCGCGGGCCGCCTGCGAGGCGGAGTAGACCGAGGCGCCGCTCTCGTTGACCGGGATGACCGGGATGCCCGCAAGGCCGAGGCCCCGGACAAAGGCCTCCGTCTCGCGGCCCGCCGTGCCGTTGCCGACGGCGATCGCCTCGATGGAGAACCGCCCGGCGAGCTGCCGGATCGTCTCGGCGGCCTTCGCCTTCCCCTCCTCGGAGAAGTGGGGGTAGATCGTGTCGTTGTGCAGGAGCTTGCCCTGCCGGTCGAGGCAGACGACCTTGCAGCCCGTGCGGAAGCCGGGGTCGATGGCCAGGACATTCTTCTGCCCCAGCGGGGGCGCAAGCAGCAGCTGCCGCAGGTTGTCGGCGAAGACGCGGATGGCGGCCTCGTCGGCGCGCTTCTTCGTCTCGAGGCGGATCTCCGTCTCCATGGACCAGCAAAGAAGCCGTTTGTAGCCGTCATGCACGGCCTCTCGGACCTGCTCCGAGGCGGGCCCCTGCCCCGTGACGAACTGATCCTCGAGAAGCTTCAGGGCCTCTTCCTCGGGCGGGGCGATGGCCAGCGTCAGGACCTTTTCGTTCTCGCCACGGCGCATGGCAAGCACCCGGTGGGAGGGCGCCGAGGCGACGGGCTCCTCCCAGGCGAAGTAGTCGCGGAACTTCGCACCCTCGGCCTCCCGGTCGGCGATGACCTTCGATTTGAACACGCCCTTCGCGGCAAAGAGGTCGCGCACCTTTGCGCGGGCCTCCTGGTTTTCGTTGACCCACTCGGCCATGATGTCCCGCGCGCCGGCCAGGGCGTCCTCCGCGGTCTCTACGCCCTTCTCCGCGTCGACGAAGGCGGCCGCCTCGGCGGCGGGGTCCGTCGCGGCGTCCTGCGCAAAAAGCAGGGTGGCCAGGGGCTCGAGCCCCTTCTCCTTGGCGATGGTGGCCCGCGTGCGGCGCTTCGGGCGGAAGGGCAGGTAGATGTCCTCGAGGACGGCCATCGTCTCGGCGGCCGCAATCTTCTCTTTCAACTCGTCCGTGAGGAGCTGTCGCTCCTCGAGGGATTTGAGGATGGCCTCGCGGCGCTTGTCCAACTCGGCGAGCTGCTCGAGGCGATCGCGGATTTCCGTGATGGCCACCTCGTCGAGCGAGCCCGTGGCTTCCTTGCGGTAGCGGGCGATGAAGGGCACTGTGCCCCCCTCCTCGAGCAGGCCGGCGACGGCCTTCACCTGGCCGGGGGCCACACTCAGTTCGACTGCGATCTTTGCAACGTGGCGGTCCTGCATGGTTTCCCTCCCGATGAACGGCCCCGAACAGAAAAACGCCCCGGCCGGAAACCGGAGCGCCGTTTTGTGCAATTGGCGGAAGTGCATGGGAATCGAACCCACCTGGGAGGGTATCAGCCCCCCACACTGGATTTGAAGTCCAGGAGGCCCACCAGTGACCTGCGCACTTCCAGGAAGGGTAAGATATCGGAGGGGCTGGAGAATGTCAAGGTCATCGAAGATCCCGGTTGACTTTTCCCCGCGGAAGGCGAAAATGGATACAGTTTCAAATTGTAAAGTCCTCTCATGATCATTTCCTTCCTGCTCATCGGGCAACGACTCACGTAGGGCTTCTCTGCAGGGGCAGCCCGTAAACTTCGAATATCCGCATCACCCCCGCCGGCGGTTCGGCGGTTAGTCGAGGAGAGACGACCGAATGTCCTCGTTCCACCATTCGGTCGGGAATCGCGCCTGCAACCCCTCGCGGGCGGTCGCCGGGGGCGTGGGGATCATGGAGGTTCACACCGGCATGCTGCGGGCCGCGCGGTGTGAGAATGGAAGGACCTCCCGCAGGGTGACCTCGGGGTGGCCGTCGTCGCACTGACGGGAGGAACATGAACGAATTGGGGTAACAGAAGAGAAAGGAGGGAAGACAGATGTTTGATGCTCATTCGAACCGGCACGTATTTCTGTCGAGGCTGACCTCGAACCGCGGACAGGGCAATGCGGCATTTCTGATCATCATGGTGTGCATCGTCGCTCTCGTCGTGATGCAGATCCGGTACTGCGCTCCCGCACCGCCGCCCGCGGTGGTGAAGCCGGCCGAAAAGGCCGTTTCTGACGCGGCCAAGGCCGTCATGGACAAACTCGGCAAATTCCTGGCCGTCAAGCTGCCGAGCGGGGTGGAGCTCAATGTCCCCGAGTTCGGCGTCGAGAGAAAGCTGATCGCCTTCATCGAGGACAAGGGCAAGCCCGTCGACAGGGAGACCTGGTTCTCCTTTGACCGGCTGGAGTTCGAAACGGGGAGCGCGACGCTGAAGCCCACCTCGGCGGAGCAGCTGAAAAACATCGCCGAGATCATGAAGGCCTACCCCAGGGTCGCCCTGAAGATCGGGGGCTACACGGACAATGTGGGCAACGCGGAGGCGAACCTGAAGCTCTCCCAGAAGCGGGCGGAAAACACGATGCAGGAGCTCGTCAAGCTGGGTGTCGACGCCAAGAGGCTGGAGGCCCAGGGGTACGGGGAGAAACACCCCGTGGCCGACAATTCAACGGAGGAAGGCAGGCAGAAGAACCGGCGAATCGACCTGAGGGTGACGAAGAAGTAAGCGGCGGCGTCTCTCCATGACCGATGGCCGGGGTCGCAGCGTCGACACCGAGGGCTGCCGCGCGCGATGACCGCGTCCGGCAGCCGCCCCCGGCATCGGATCGCACGCGGCGCGATTGCCACAGGCGCCGGGCAACGCGGCGGGAAGGCCCGCAAGCCGGCCCCTCACTGCTGCCCGGCGCGCTTCTTGAGCAACCAGTCGATGATCTCGCCCGATTCGACCTGCTCCGCTTTCCGACCCGCGGACTCCCGTGTGGCCGTTTCCGTCCGATCCGCTGCCGGCTCCCTTCCCGCAGCCGCTGCCGGGGAAACCGCCCGGGCGGGTGCCGTTTCCCGGCGCGGGCCTTTCGCCGCGGCCCGCCGGGTCCCCCCTGCGGCGGTTCTCGAGACCGACGGCTCGCGGAGCTTCTTCGCGGCCCGGACCTCCGCCCCGGGGCCGGGCTGTTCCACGGCGGGCGCCTGCTGCACCGCGGGCTCATCCGGCTTCGGGACCGTGACAGTCTGTGCCGCGGTCTTTTCCGCTGGTGGGGCCGGCGCCGGGGCTGTCGCCTGCTTCACGTCGAGGCCCGGCGAAACCTTCGGCGATTTGACTTTCAGCACAACGTAAGAGACGGCGAGCAGGACGATGAGGATACCCCCCAGGACCGCGTAGGCGATCCAGTTCCGGTTTCGTTTTGGCAGTTCGCCGGCCGGGATGCCCGGCTCGTCCTCGTCGTCCGTTTCGTCGCCTTTCTCTGAACCGGCTGCTGCGGCCATGTCAAGGGGGAGCGCCTGCGAGGCCCCGGCAGGCATCGCTTTCTCCGCGGGCATCAGCTTGAGGGCCTCCCGCACCGTGTCCTGCGGGACGAGCTGCTCCCCCAGGTAAAACGCCCGGGACAGGGCGGCCTCGCAGGCCCTGTTGACCAGGCCGGGGATTCCTTTCGAGTACGTGAAAATCTCTTCGATGGCGTCGGATGTGAACAGCTCCCGTTCGCACTGGGTGACCCGGAGACGGTGCCGGATGTACTGCGCGGTCTCATCCCGCGTCAGCGGCTCGAGAGAGAGCCTCACGCCGGCGCTCTCGAAAAGCCCCCGGTGGGCCTCGTCGTTCACCAGGTCGCGAAAGCGGTTTTCGCCGAAAAAGACAAGCCGCAGCAGCGGCGCGCCGTCGTCTCCGAGTTTCGCGAGACTCGACAGCTCCCGCAGGCCGGGGCCGTTCAGGCGGTGGGCATCGTCGACAATCAGCACCGCGGGCCTCCCCGATGCGACGGTCCGGCGCAGGAACTCCGGGAGGCGCCCGGTGAAGGACTCCCGGCCTTCGGGATCGGCACCGATTCCGAAGGCCCGCTCGACCAGCTTCAGGAAGTCGATCCCCCTGTACTCCGCGAAAGGAACCACGACGGCCAGAACCCGGTCGCCGAGTTCATCGACCACGGCATGAGCCAGCTGGGTCTTTCCCGTCCCGTGGGCGCCCAGCACCACGTGCACCCCCGCCCCCTCGAGAATCCCCCGGACCAGGTCGGCCAGGATCTCCCTGCGCTTTCCCCCGAGCCAGAGAAACTTCGGGTCGGCGTCGGCCGTGAAGGGGTTCTCGGTCATCCTGAAGTGGGCCGGGTACATGACGGACCACAGCCTCGCGGGATCGCGTCCGCGAAGCGTGTCTCTTCCCTTGCCGGCCCTGGCTTTCATGTGCCCTGGTCCTCGCTATTCCGAGAACATCTTCTTGATGGCATCCAAAACGGGGTTGACGGCGCGGGGCTTTTCGGGCGCCCTGCGCTTGGCCGGCTGCACCACCTTCGTGACGCAGTCATACTGCTCCCAGCCCTTCAGGGGGGCGTTGAGGTCCACGGTCTTCCACTTCGGGTGGCCGTTGGCCCTCAGCCAGTCGAGATTGTCGTGGACGATCTTGGCGAACTTGCCGACGTTGTCGCAGTTGGACCCCCGGAAGTCGTAGGAAATGAGGACGGCCTTCACGGCGACGGTGCTGACCGCCTGCTTCTGCCACGGGTAGGTGTTCGCGGGAATCTGCGCGGCCGGGTAGAACTCGAGGATGTTCTTGTTGGTGATCGGCACCAGGGCGAGCTTGTCCTCGGCGCTCACGTCTTCCGTGAACAGCTTGACCGGGATCCCCGCCACGTAGAACAGGGCGTCGATGTCCCCCTTTTTCAGCAGGGCCAGGGCATCGACGGGCCCCACCGCGAGCATGTCACGGGGCTTGATGCCGGAAGCCTCGAACAGCAGGCGCGAGGTCAGATAGATCCCGCTGCCCTCCTCGCCGATGGCGACGATCTTGCCGCTGAGGTCATCGAAGTCCTTGACATCCGCGTTGGCCAGCAGATGGACCTCCTCGTTGTAGAACGGGAAGACCATCTTGGTCTTGGCCGCGATCCGCTGCAGGACGGGGTCGGTCTGGATCTTGGCGACAAAGGCCAGGACGTCCGACTGGACGATCCCCAGCTGGGTGTCGGGGGCCTTGTAGACCGAAAAGACGTTCTGCACCGAGCCCTGGGAGTCGTCCACCCGCAGGCGCACGCCCTGCTTCTTGACCAGCTCCGACATGTTCAGCCCGAACTGGTAGTAGGTGCCTTTCTTGCTGCCCGTGACGATGCCCATGTCCTGGGCGAATGCGGCGCTCGCCGTGACGGCCAGGACGACGGCAAGAAAAATTCCCCCGAGTGTTCTCTCCATACGCTTCTCCTCTTCTTGCTTCAGTATTCGCCCGCCGGGCGGGAAACAACCTTCGACTCTCGGGCACAGCATCCGGACAGGCGCGCGGGAGATCCGATTCCTTCACGCCTCAACAGGACAGGGACGGGGACAAACCGCGGGGTTGCACCGTGTCTCTTACTTGCGTGTATACCCGCAGGATGTCAAGGGATAAAATATCCCCTGCCTGTTCGAATCGCTCCCTGCACCCGAGGCCGGGCCCCGGCACGACCCTCCGCCGGGAAGCGGCAAAGAACCGCCATCAACCCCGACGCCGGCCTCCGGCACCATATTTCCGGCATGCTGAAAAGGAAACAGCCGGACGTCGTCGAAACGCCTCGCCGCTTCAGGATGCCGCCGTTTACTGCACGAGCCGCGGCGGCGTGTAGGCGCCGTAGCACGGGCCCACGGGCCCGCTCTGGGGGATGTACAGGAACGAGGTGAAGTAGCCCTCGACGTAAGGCTTGTTCCCCTTTTTCGCACCCGTGATGTGAAACCCGATGAAGCCGTGAACCGGCACCCTCGCATGGGTGTCGAAATCAGCGTCGAGGACGACCGGTAGCGCCACGTCGATGTCGAAAGGAACCTCGTTGTAGATCGTGTTCTTGGTGCCGGGCTGGATCCAGATCGTGTCCAGGTTCGTCACGGTGTTGGGATTTCCTTTTTCGATGAGATCCCGGATGAAGGGAACATCGTTCGCATCGACGTCGAAGGATGTCCACTGCCCCGCGTCGTCTTCGGGGTAATGATAATCTGAGCCGATCTTTATGGTGGAGGAGCGGCTGCCGAATTCGCCCGCCCTGTCGGCCACGGACTTTCGAATCGCGATCGGGAACAGGGCTCCCGGGTAGGCAACACCGGGACAGGCGGTCACCGCCGTTGCCGTCGCGCTCACGTCGGCGTTGCCGATCCCGATGGCCCTCGCGAAAAAGAGCTGAACGGGGCCGCTGTTGAGGCCTCCCGTTTTCCTCACCGTGACCTGGACGGCAGGTGCATCCTGCAGACCCTGCGTGCTGAGCGGGCTTTTCAGGTTGCCGGAAACGAGATTCCAGTACCCCGTCTGCACCTCGTAATCGGTGAGCGTGACGCCGCCTGCCTGGTTGAGGGGGGCCTGCGGATAAACAGCCGCAGCCTCGGCCGAGCCCCACTCGGGCGGAACGACCGATATGACGGCGCCCGTGACCGACCGCGGATACAAACGGCCGGCCCCGGCCAGGGCCGCCGCGTCGGCGGCATTCTGCAGCTCCGTGCGCACCACGTAGAGGTAGCCCACGTCGAGCGCCAGCGCCGCGATGCCCAGGAACACGATCATGAGAAACGCCACCAGAATGGCCGCCGCCCCGGACTGGCGGCGACGTCCTGCCCAAAAAGTGATTCGGCTCTCAGGTCTTATCTTCATCGGTGTTTCCTCCGGATCCTTCTTTCTTTTTTCCCGCACCGAAAGCCTGGCCTCTTCCCCTCATCACTCGCATTTCATGACTGTCTGAGCGTTGATGGGAATGGTCCGCACCGCAAGAAAGTTGTAGCTGTACGAGACGGAAACGACGAGGTCCTGACCGAAAGCGGCGCAGCTTCCGCTCGGCACCGTCGTCACGGGACTCGTCCTGGAACCGAACGTAACGAGATGGTTCGCGGCATATGCATCGACCACGCCCGCAATGTCGGCAGCGGACATCCTGGGGATCCTCTGCACGATTCCCGCGCGGGCACCCTCGCGGCTGGCATTGGTGATCACCTGCTTGTCGTAGATCAGCAGGCCGAAATCGACGATGCCGAAGAACAGCATCAGGAGAATCGGGAGAATGATCGCGAACTCGACGGCCGACGCCCCTCTCTGGCTGTTGCGTTTCCTCATGATAAACCTCCATGGAACACCGAAAATCCGGCCGTGACCGTCCGGCCGATCCCCCGGCCCCGCATCCCGCAGTCGCGGTGAGCGAGGCGAGGCGAGCCGATGGCGGTCGGAGCGGGGAGACGTAAACGACGGAAGGGTCGGCAGGGTAAGGTGCACCAATCCGGTTCATCCGGGGCCGGCAGCGGGCCCCGGAATGCGCGGTCTTCTTTCTTCCTTCGTCAACCTACGTCTCGCCCCGGGCCGAGGCAGGGGCCCGGAGGCCATCCCTCAAAATCAGACCGCCAGGAAGTAATTGTTGCAGGCAGCCTCGAGGGCCTGGCGGTCGAGCCGCGGCCTCTCCCGGCGGTACTGGGCTGCCCAGCGGATCTGCTGGATAATGTCCCTCGGGTAACAGGCCCGCAGGGGCTCCCCTCTCTCCTGGACGATGATCCGGATCAGCTCGTCGGCCAGGGCCGGGTCGTATTCCAGGTCATGCTTCAGGCACAGGCGCAGCAAGACCTCCCGGAACTGGTCGGGCTTCAGGGGGTCGATCTTGATCTTCGTCTGGATGCGCCGCAGGAAGGCCTCGTCCACCAGGCGGGCCGGGTCGAGGTTGGTGGCGAAGACGACGAGCATGTCGAAGGGGATCTCGATCTTCTTGCCCCCCGCCAGGGTCAGGAAGTCCACGCGGCGGTCCAGCGGCACGACCCAGCGGTTGAGCAGCTCCTCGGGGCTGACGCGCTGGCGGCCGAAATCGTCGATGATGAGGATCCCGTTGTTGGCCTTCATCTGCACCGGCCCCGAGTAGAAGCGGGTGGCGGCGTTGAACTGCAGGTCGAGCATCTCGATCGTCAGCTCGCCGCCCACCATCATGCGGGGCCTCTGGCACTTCACCCAGCGGCCGTCCTGCTCGGGGTCAGCGTCCAGCTCGATGCGCTGGTGCAGGACGGGGTCGTAGACCGTGATGATCTGCCCGTCCACCTCCACGGCGTAGGGCACCCACACGGGGTCCAAATCGAAGAGGTGCGTGAGCGAAAGGGCGATCGTCGTCTTGCCCGTGCCGGTGGGCCCGTAGAGGAAGATGCCCCGGCCGGACGTGGCCGCGACGCCGAGACGGTCGAGGGTCTCGTCGTCGAGCACCCACTCCTGGAAGGCATAGCGGACATCCTCCGGCGTGACCCGGATGCCGCGCACGCTCTGCGTTTCGATGCGGTCGGTGTAGTCCTCGAGCGACACGGGCGCGGGGCCCACATACTGGTTGTGGGCCAGCAGCTCGAGGGCCCGCGTCTTCCCGCCGGATGTGGCGACGATGCGGTGGGTGCCCCCCGTCATGCCGGTGACCTGGCAGAGGTGCTCCTTGCGCAGGCGCTGGAAGAGTTCCTCCACGACCCGGTAGGACAGCCCCATGCTC
>Ga0208197_1002599_pt1 | contig 15675 bp, 18 predicted proteins | sample AD_JPNNA4_MetaG_FD_184444 | JGI IMG/M metagenome (GOLD analysis project Ga0208197, IMG submission 184444) | Active sludge microbial communities of municipal wastewater-treating anaerobic digesters from Japan - AD_JPNNA4_MetaG (SPAdes) (version 2) | ecosystem: Engineered > Bioreactor > Anaerobic...
AAAAGAGGCTCTTTTTATCCCCTATGCTTCGGGCTTTGAGAGGGGCATAAATCAGACAATCCATTCTATCCATAGATCTCCCTGATCAATCCCAGAGCGGCTCTTTGCACCAGATCCACTGCACTCCCCGGGATATAGGAGCGGGGGGTCTGAGAGCGGGCCAGGCAGATGAAGGCGGGACGGCCTACATCCTGCAGCAACGGCCTCACCGCATCTATCCTCTTCCTGAGCAGCAGCTCTACCGGACCCCTGTCGCCATTGCCATAGAGGCCATTCAGGTCTATGCCCAGGGCCACGGGATTCAGGCAGTCCTCCATATCCCTCTGAAAGTCATGCAGGTTTATGTGCCGGGGCAGGGGAGCGGTCTTGGGGCTGGCCTCGTCTCCTGCCAGGTCGATTTCCTCTCCATCCCAGAAGATCCATCTGCTCCCTCCCGGGCGGCTTTTCACTCTGGTCTTGGGCGGGCCTTCCGTCTCCGATCCTCTGGCCCTGCCATAGGCCTCCAGACGCTCCCGGCCGGGATGGTAGTGGTAGAGCGCGCCTATAACACCATAATGGAAGGCGGGGCAGGTGAAGTTGCCTTCATTAACCATGGATCGGCTGTAGCCCTCAAGGTGGGGCAGCAGGCGCTGTAGATGATGATGCCTCTCCCGGCCCTCCCGGGCGGGCAGGGCGGGGCAGCAGTGGAACATGTCGTGGTGGGCGTCTATGCGCAGGGCTATCAGGCTGCACTTGCGGCGGAGGAATTCCATAAACCAGTAGGGCATGATCTCATTGTGGGGATCGACGATGATGGTTTTGATCCCATTGATATCAAGCTCCACATGAGGGAAACGATCGGCAAAGGAAGACATCGAGCTACCCCTGGGATCTCAGAGTAAAGATAACTATTATTCATGCATATTGTTCTGCAAAGCTAGATAAATTTATCGCGCCGTTGGCTGCTTTGTGAGATGGAGGAATGAATCGTGGGCTATGATATCCCCTTGAAGCTGGCCTGGGATGAGCTGGACCGTCTGGGCCTGGAGACTTGCTCCATTCCCTTTTTGGGAGAGGATTATCTGATTCGAAAAGGCGAGAGGGCAGTGCGGGAGCCCTCGGACCAGCCGGCCAGGGAGATGGAAGCGGTGCTGATTCTGCACTACCTCATGGGCATGGCCGGGCGCGCCTTCTCTCCCACGGGAAGCTGGATCTCCTTCAAGGAGGCGCCCGCCGGGGTGACCTTCTGGCCCGCTCTGGAGAAGAGCACCATTAGGCCGCTGGCGGAAGCCCTGCAGAAGGAAGGCCGGGAGTTGATGGAACTCCTGCAGAAGCGGCGGGGATGGAAAAGGATAGAGGGCGGGGATATGGCTCTGGAGGTGGAGGCCCTTCCCGGCATCATGGTCCGGGTGATATTCTGGGAGGGAGACAGGGAGCTGCCGCCGGAGGTTGTTATGCTCTTCGACCGGGCGCTGACGCAGGTATACTGCACCGAGGATGTGGCGGTGCTGCTGATGGCAGTGGCGCAGAGGATAATGGAGGCAGGGCGAGGGTATATATTTATCTGAAAAGTGGTCTTATCAAAAACATGCGACAGGTCGTGATCGATCCGGGAGAAGACGGCTATTTCGTGGCCGAGGTGCCCAGTCTTCCCGGCTGCATAAGCCAAGGGAAGAGCAGGGAGCATGCTGTTGCCCTTCGGTTAAATATGAAAGCATCAATCGTTTGAGCCGGAACAGGTGATCCCTTTAGGCTCAAAAAGCCCTTCTCCATTGATGCCCCAATCTGCGCCTCACTCTGCACTTCTGCTCAGCCATTGCACAGCGGCTATTTCGCCCCCATATCCATCTCCCATATGCCAAATACATTGCCTTCTGTGTCCTGGCAGATCACAAAATAGCCCATGCCCGGAACAGCAGTCTTGGGCATCAGAACCTTGCCCCCAAGCCCCTCCACCTTGACCGCATACTCATCCACCGAAGGCACACCAAAGTAGTCTGTGATCTGCTGTCCCGGATGCACCCGCTTCATCATCCCTCCACCCGGGCCGTAGGTGTCTATCATCATGTAGTCCATGCCAGAAAAGCTCTCGATCTTCCATCCAAAGAGATTGGTGTAGAATTCTCGCGCCCGGTCGAGGTCATCGGCCGGTATCTCAAAATGAACTATGCTCGGCATTTCTCTTCCTCCTATATCTTTATCCAACAGATATTTCGCCTTACACCTCTAAATAGTCTCTCCAGCCGTACCTATCCAAGAACATAGACGTAACCTCAGGCATTTATAAATGGAATTCAGGCAGGAGAAGGGAATGCGCTGCAGCCACTGGTGCTACTGGGCGGAGGGCTTGTGCTCCAGATCTATCTTGGAAAAAGTCTTTGAACAGGTTCTGGATCGGATGCAGATCGTGTGGCAGCAGGCAGTTTATGAAAATTGCCCCCTGGTGTGATCGAGGATGTGTTTCTGCATGGTACTTCGGATAGTTGACTGTTCCACACTCAAGATGAGGTGTCCCCCTCTATTGAAACTGACCAGATGGGCATGGGGAATGGTAGAGGCAGCAAACTCGGCATTGTGGTACAGCTGCAGTGAATCATCTTTAGCATGGAATACTAATGTCGGGGCGCGGATAGCGGCAATCCTCTCATTCGGCATCGCAGCCTTGTTGTCGAAAGCTGCTCCACCCGATCGCAGCGAAACCGGATTCATATAGTCGATAATCCTGTCAATCAATTCCTTTTGGCCGGGGCTGAGACTGGAAACGACAGCATCGTCAGCGCCCATCAGCTCTATGAGCTGCTTTTTGAACAGCTTGGTTGCGGCCCAGTAAATGGAGTCGTACTTGAAGATCGTCACCCACATATCGCCTTTCTGGTTCGCCTGAACCTGATCCTTTGAAGACGAAGAGGCAACGCCACAGGAGATAAGGGTCAGCGATGATACTCGTTCAGGATACAATGCTGCAAAGAGGAGAGCGGAAGGTCCGCCGTGAGATAATGCGACGACAGCAACCTTTTTGATTCTCAGATGGTCGAGCAGGTAAGCATAGGCATGGGCCTGGTCGTCGAATGTGGCATTTTCATGAAAAGTCGATTGAAGGTATCCAAAACGTGAAGGGGCAATCCAGTGGAATTGGCTGCCAAGCCCGGCCTGCACAAGGAGCTCTCCTTGATCATAGCCACCCCCACTGCCATGAACTACCAGGACATCGGGACCAGATCCGCCTTCTGTGAATTCGATATCCCCGTAGGGAGAAGATATGATTGTGCTCTTTCCACTGACCCTCTCATAGGCCCGATTGATATCCCAGAGATATGCTGCAGAAACTAAAACTAGGGCCAAGATCAAAACCACCGCAGTGTAGCGAAGAGACCCTCTTAACATCTTGCTCTCCTTTCGAGTGTAAACTATTTGGCTGTTTCCTTGCCTCCTCGGTTCTTCTCGTAAGGCGGCAGATAGTTGAATGCACCGGGGCCTCTATTTTGATGCTGCACCAGATGCTTTCGATCCTGTCAGTTTCCATAGGTCCTGGATGGAATCGACTTGAGGATCTCCAACTGGAGTTCTGTTGGTTTTAATGGCCAGCGCTTTGTGCTTTCCGGCAACTCTGCCCTGCCAAACCAGAGCAAGTTCTCCAGACTCTTATCCTATCAACCGCAGAATAGCATTCGCTGCGCCGTCTTTGAGTGCCATGATGGCTATCAGATTGCGAGGCTTCTCTATCTATGCTCTGTTTGGGCTAATGAAGTAGATACTCCGCCATCCTGTCTGGCTCTTTGGCTGGGCTTTCGGTTGGTTTAGCCGGAGATTTGACCGAGCGGATCATTCCATTCTTTTTTGGCTGATTGGCCTTGCGATGCTTTGACCTTGGTTTTGGTGCATGTTCAATATTTATTTCATCGTCCATTATCAAACCGCCTTCTTCACCTCTAAGAGAGAAGACCATTGCCCGTCCTTTCTGGGCCATCACCAGCTTGTTCTCCCGACCAAGCCAGCCCAATGCACCAAAGACCTCTTCGCGACTTAAGGATGTAGTCTTCACAAGATTGCGAATATTGCTCGGTCCATTCTGATTGAGAGACCTCCAAACGACACCAGCGTTAGTGCCGAATAATGATTCTATGGTTGATGTATTCATAATCCAAAGGTTACGATTCTCCTATATGAACATTAAGTGGAAGTGGATTATTTTATCGGATCATTTCACCTTCCAGGGCAATATAGAACTTATGTCAGCCCTACATGAAAAATACGATCTTATTCTCCGCTATTCCAATGGTCTTCTTGCAGGGGAGAGCAAAAACCCCTCAGTGCAATCAGAGCAAACAAGGATGGTCAAGAGGAGATTAGCAGGATGAATAAGTCATTGATATCGATTGCCCTCATCATGGCATTGATGGGGAGTGCAGCCGCGTTGGGTGGAAAGCCTGGGGTAGAACTTCAACAGGGAGAGGCAGCCGCAGAGATGCTATTTAACAATGGAATTGGTGAGCCCTGGATAGGAGGCAATCCATCCTATACAAGTGAATCCTATTCACTGTATTCGCAATATTTCTCGATAAGCGCCGATTCCTCCTTCAGCCAAGGATCGACTGACAAGAAGGCTGCCAAAAAGGCTCCGAAAAAACATATCGAGACCCAAAAGAAGCACAGCCCGACAGGAGCAAAGCCTAGTGCAGTGTACTTAACCCATAAGATGGAGGCTGTGCCCTATGCTAAATATAAGACCTATTCCACTTATGCCGGCGGAAATGAACTCTGGATTCTAGGAACATCAAGCTGGACCCGGTATGCTCGGGTCCCACAAGGTGCGAGTCTATCGCTATTGGCTACTTCTTCCGCAGGAGGCAATGGATACCTCTATGAGATTGATCCTGATGGGACCCTGTCCCAGAACCGCCTTAACTTCTTCCCAGGAGACAATCAGATAGGATTCTATGCCGACTCAATTGGGCAGCACATATTGCTCTTCATTACAAACGGCCAGGCGAGCAACGCAATAGTTGTCGAGGTTGAAAGCTACCATCCGCCGTATCAGCCGCCTGTGATTTATCCATCCACCAGGCCACCGACAACATCGCCATTCTCAACATACGGAGATACGCCTGTCACCATAGTATCACAAGGCATGAGGGGATACCAGGTATTCCTGGACGGCGATCTCATCGGCACTGAAGGGAAGGGCGGAGATCGGTCAGATGGAAGGTTCAGCTTCAGGCTAGCCGGGAACCAGAACCATGAGATAAGAGTCTACGATGGCCAGTTTAACTACCCCAAGACGATGTACTTCCAGAGAGGCGTCCAGAAGATAATCAATGTCGAGCCCGGAACGGCGGTCTATATTTAGATCGCCTCTTTCATTTTAAATCCCCTTTTCATTTTAGATCGTCTCATTCATATTCTGGGTGATATAGGATTGATTTGAAAGCAGCATCAAAATGGCTTTCTCTATCCATACGACCTGTGACATGAGAATACTTTCGCGCCGCATGGCCGAGCTATAATAGCTACTATTACACTCATACAGTCCGGAGACAGCCCTTACCCTTCGAGCTACTCCCTTTCGCGGCTGGCTCCCTTATCCCTTCTTTCTGGGAGGGAGAAAACTGATATCATGGGGCGCAGTGAATGCGGCTCAGCAATCCTGAGGTAACAAAGATACGAGAGGCCGCAAATCCCAGGGGCCTCTCATCGCTCTGCCCGACCCTAGCCGATCAGATCCCATAAATCAATCAAGAACCATATTTCTCATCCGCTCTATTCCGACTCCCGAACCAGCTCATCCAAGCGCCCCTTTCAGCTTCCCGTAAGTGGCCGCAAGCCCCTCCGATATCACCCTGGTATCGGATATCACCGGCATGAAGTTGGTGTCCCCATTCCAGCGAGGGACGACGTGCAGATGCAGATGATCGGCTATGCCCGCTCCTCCCACCAGGCCCATGTTGATCCCCAGGTTGAAGCCGTCCGGGCGCATGACCCTCCTGAGCAGCTCCACACACATGGCGGCAAGCTGCATCATCTCCTGCTGCTCTTCCGCCTGCCAGCCGGAGAGGCTGGAGGTGTGCCGGTAGGGGATCACCATCATATGGCCGTTGTTATAGGGATATGCATTCAGCATAACGAAGTTGTGCCTGCCCCGAAAGAGGATGAAGTTCTCCTCATCCTTATCCTGGGCCGGCTTGTCGCAGAATATGCATCCCTCCGGTTTCTGGCTCAGGATATAATCGATCCTCCAGGGCGCCCATAGATTCTCCATCTCTTATCCCTCCACCCTTCTCACATCTCTCTGCCAGACTATTCGTCTTCCCTCGATCCTGGGACTATCCTCTATAAACATCTTTATGGCCCGGGGATAAGCTCTGTACTCCGCCCTCTGTATCCTGGCCTTGAGGCTCTCGTTGCTGTCGCCCTGCCGCACCGGGACAGGCCTCTGGTAGACTATGGGGCCGTGGTCCACATCCTCGTCCACCAAATGCACCGTGGTCCCGGTCCACCGGACTCCCCACTCCAGAGCCTGGGAGAAGGCATCCAGGCCCCGGAAGGAGGGAAGAAGGGCGGGATGGATGTTCAGTATCCGATCTTTAAAATGACGCACGAACTCGGGAGAGAGGATCCTCATGTATCCGGTGAGTATGACCAGATCCACCCCCGCCCCATCCAGCCGCTCCATAAGCCGGCGGTCGTACTGCTGGCGGGAGAGGCCGAAAGGATCGATGAACTCATGAGGGACTGAGAACTCTGCAGCGATCCGCAGCGCCCCTGCCTCGGGCTGGTCCGCCAGCACCACTGCCACCCGTGCCGGCAGCCATCCCTCCTGCTCCGCCTGGAGGATGTAGCGCAGGTTCTCTCCCCGCCCCGAGGATATGACCCCCAGATTAGCCCTCTCATTCGTCAAATTCCAACCTCAGCCATAGCCCACCATTTCTTCAAAGGTATCTCCCCCTCGCCTTTATCTCCTTAACCCTCTGGAGCACCGCCTCGGCCTGGGGATTGGTCTTAATATAACCGGCTGCAAACGCCCCAATGAGCTCCTCGGGCCGGTCATGGCTGCTCTCCAGAGTTTGGAAGTAGACATGGACATCCACTCCCTGCGCCTCCACGGTCTTCTCATAATAAGATAGACCGAAGTCAATGAGGCAGATCCTGCCCCGGGAGAGGATCATATTGGAGGTGGTAAGATCCCCATGGATGATGCCCCCACGGTGCAGCTTTCCCACCGTCTCCCCCACCATCCGGGATAGCTCTGGACTGATGACATCCTTCAGCTTCTCCCCCTCGATCCTCTCCATCTTCAGCTCAAAACGGGATACATCCCTGATAATGGGAGTCAGGACCCCCTGCCTTCTGGCCTCCGAGGTGATCCTGGCCTCACGCAGCGTCCTCTCCGTCCGTATCCTGCTGTCCAGATCCGGATGGCGGTAGCTCTTGGCCGGCCGGCTCTTTTGAACCGTATCCCCCTCCAGGGTGATGACTGCTTCCGCTCCTCTGCCTATCTCCATAAATCCTCTCTATTCTTCCAAGCCTCCAGAAGGCCTATGCATCCGGTGATCATCATATCCCCTCCGGGGGAGGAAGCCACTGCTCCTGGGATCGCCCCGCAGGAGAGAAAGCTCTGCCGGCGTGGGCCGGTGACCAGGATCCTCTCCACCTTGCCGGGTATGCTCTCCACATATGCTCCGTGGCCGCCATCCTGGAAGACATCACCGCTTTTAATGGTTCCCTGACATAACTCCCCGACCAGGCGACGCAGCTTTTCCGGGGAGAGCTCCGAGGTATGATGCTCGAAGATGCCTGTGATCCGACCGGCGGAAAGCACCGCAGCAACTGTGTGGCCGTTTCCGAAATTAATGACCAGAGCCGGCCGGTCATCTTCCAGAGACAGCGCTGCGCCAAAGAGCGCTGCCGGACCGGTGTCCATGAGCAGAGGCCGGAATCCTGCCGCTTTGAGCAGGTCATGCACTGCCAGCATCCGGGTCATATTCCTGGGAGGCTCTCGGTAGGCGAAATCCTCCAGCCGGCCCCCGGATCGGATAGCCTCAGCCAGACACTCAAAGCGGTATAGGCGGTTGGACCGGTGGGGGGAGAAGCCATGATCCTGCACCGCCACAGCAACATCATGGGGCAAATCGACATCAAACAGGCCAAAAGCACTCTTGAGGGCATCTATATCGATATCCCCGGTCACCACCTTCATAGCGTGAGAGGGTGGCTCATCGCAGATGACGATCCCTAAGGCCGCCGCCTTCTCCAGATCATCATTGATCGTCGCTGCTGCAGAGGGAGTGGCAAATACCCCCAGCCCCGCCGCCAGATGCCATCTCACCGCTGCTGTGGAGGAGCCGCCGCCCATGGTCGGGCCGCATAAAAATACATCTCTGCCCATCAACCTGGCCCGGTTGACCCTGTTTCCCACCAGCACGGTCTGGCTGGGGAGGACCATCTTGGTCGAGCCCTCCAGGGGAACCTCGGGATCGTAGAGCAGTATGTCCTGGGTGCCTGCCCCCACATCGATAGCTAAAAGCGACATGGACTCTATGTATCCCGCATTCACGGGAAAAATTTTATCCTCCGCCTTCCCATCGATCTGGCATGATCATAGATGTGGTGGTCGCGAGCACATCCCGCTATAAACGCTTTGGATCTGTGAGAAACCCGGAGGAGGCAGAGGATCTCTCCGGCCAGCTGATCCTGGAGAGGATAAATGGGGCCGGACATATCGCCCGCTATGCACTTTTGCCAGACGGCCTTGGCCTGAGGCAGGCAGCGGAGAAGAGCGAGGCTGATGCACTTATCATCTGCGGCGGAACTGGGCTGACCAAGTCCGACCTGACCCTGGAGGCAGTCGAACCCCTATTTGAGAAGAGCCTTCCTGGATTCGGAGAGATCTTTCGATATAGAAGCCTGGAAGAGGTGGGATACCGGGCCATGCTGACAAGGGCGGCAGCAGGGATTTACCATGGCCTGCCCATATTCTGCCTCCCCGGCTCACCAGGAGCGGCACGACTGGGCATGGATCTCATCCTGCCAGAATTGGGGCATATCATTGGACATATAAGGGAATAATAAGAAAAAATAATATTAATCATATTAAATATAGTTCGTGCGCAGTAGCCTTTTATATGATTAGCACTCTGGTAAGGATATAGAGCTATCAGGGGGAAGATTGGCCAATGGAGACGGAGATCCCAGTGCGAGATATCATGACCCGACCGGTTATCACAGCAGGTGCCGACTTGGACATATTAAGCGCTGCCAAGAAGATGGGCTCGGCCAATGTGGGAAGCCTGATCATTACTGCCGACGGCATTACCACAGGCATTTTAACCGAAAGAGACCTGGTCAAGAAGGTTTTGGCAGAGGGAAAAGACCCCCGCACCATCAAGGTGGCCGAGATCATGAGTTCCCCGGTTGTCTCCATTGAACCGGAGGCCAGCCTAAGAGAAGCAGCGGCCCTGATGCTTCGCTCCGGAGTGAAACGGCTGCCGGTTATAGCCGATGGAAGGCTGGTTGGCATAATCACCGATACCGATCTGGCCTCGGGCTCATCCGTGGGCATGAACGATATTTTAAGCGACCTATTGGAGATGCACCGGGAGAGCGTTCACTTTGAAACGCCCCAGGGACTGACGAGGGGCATATGCGAGGTTTGCGGCATGCTATCCGATTCCCTGGAGAACGTTGACGGGCAACTGCTCTGCTGGAGCTGCAGGGACGGAAATAGATAGAACATAATCGCTGGACAGCGGAGGAATCGCATTTGTTAGTCGAAGACATTATGTCCAGAGATCCTCTATACGTCGAGGATTCCACATACCTCACCAAAGCGCGTCAGATTATAAGGGACAACCATGTGCGCGGGTTGCCGGTACTGAGCAGCAAGGGCACAGTTCTGGGGATTGTCACCAACCAGGATATGCTGAGAGTGACCTCGACCAGGTCAAATGTGACCGTGTCCGGTTATGTGGTCTCGGTTCCCAGTGTGACTGGAAAAACGCCCCTTCTTGATGCCGCCAGGCTTATGCTCAGGGAAAAAAAGGGCCTGCTTCCGGTCATCGAGTCAGAGGAAAAACCGGTGCTGAAGGGCGTGGTAAGCCTTCTGGATGTGTTTATGAACATCGATCTGGAGAGCGTGCCAAAAAAGCAGGTATCAGAGATTATGACCGGCAAGGTTGTAACTACCCGCCCCGATGATCCCATAACCAAGATCTGGGATCTCATGATTGACAGGGACTTTACCGGCCTTCCCGTGGTCAAGGACGACAGGACGGTGGGGATGATCACCAGATTCGATATGCTGAAGGGCACAGCCAGGATAGGCAAAGAAAGTGAGAGAAGGCCTTCGGACTCGATGCAGATGCCAGTTGAAAAATTTATGAGCACGCCACTGTACAGCGTAAAGCCAGAAGATAGCGTGTGCTCCGTGATAGAGTTGATGCTCAAGCATGGCGTGGGCAGGATGTCCGTAGTGGACGACGGCGGAATGCTCGTGGGAATTGTGGATAGAAACGATCTGATCAAATGCTACCTCGGTGAGTGAAGATGAGCAAAGGACCAATGACGGGAAAAGATGTAACCAGAATACCGCAAAAAAGCGATCGCATGCCTGTGGCCCCTGGGTCGGGGGAGAGAGCGCCCCTTCAATTTGACTCCCGAAATGCCAAGAGGGCCAGCAATGTGGTGGGAGTGGCATCGCCGGATGTGGTAACAGTTCCGCCTACCACCACCATCATGGGGGCCATAAAGACAATGATATTCTATGGCTTCTCCCGGCTGCCCATAGCCGACCCGGGCACAAAGAGGCTGATCGGATTTGTCACATCGGTAGATGTAGTCGATTTCCTGGGAGGGGGGCTTCGGCACAATCTCCTGGCCGAGAAGTATGGCGGAAACATCTACACCGCCATCAATGCCGATATCAGAGACATCATGAGCAGCAATCTCACCTATACCGACGACAGGGCTTCTTTAAATGACGTCCTGAAGTTGATGTATGAGAGAAATGTGGGAGGCTTGCCCATATTGGACGATGATCTCCGGATCAAGGCCATAATCACGGAAGAGGATTTCGTTCACTTCTGCCGCGGCCTGGATACGGGGCTGGAGGTGGAGTCTTTCATGAGCCCCAATGTGGTGACCGCTCCCGCCCAGACCACCATTGAGAAGATGACCAGGATGATCATCCAGAAGGGATTTAGGCGCATGCCTGTGGTCCAGGACGGAGTGCTGATGGGCATGGTCACCGCATCGGACATCATGAAGTATCTGGGCGGAGGAGAGGCCTTCCAGAAGGTTATCACCGGCGATATCACCGAGGTCATGAAGCAGCCTATAAAAAGCCTTATAAAGAGAAGCCTGCTGTCCACAGAGAGGAAGGCCGACCTGGGCCAGGCGGCCAGGAAGATGATGGACAATGACGTCGGATCTCTGCCGGTTATGGACCGGGGGTCTCTGGCCGGCATTTTGACCGAGAGAGACTACGTTAGGGCTTTGGCCGAGAACAGAGGTATTCTACCATGATCATAAAGAAAGTCAAAGACTACATGAGCGCTCCCATATATGTCATCGAGCGAAATGAGCCCATTCAGAGAGCCAGGAATCTAATGTTCAAGTACGGCATCGGCAGGCTGCCGGTGATGGAGGACGGACGGCTGGTGGGCATTGTAACCAAATACGATATCACTAACAGGCTCAACCAGGCTGCACCGGAGTGGCGACGCAGGCCCATAGACAAGGTTCCCATTCAGGTGGTGATGACTGAGAAGCCCATCACCATATTCCCCGATGCCACCATGCCCCAGGCAGCAGAGCTTCTCATTGAAAACGACATATCCGGGCTTCCCGTGGAGCGGGAAGGCCAGATCGCAGGAATGATCACATCCAGGGATATGATGAGATACTTCTCAGAGCAGGACATCAAGGCCACCGTGGGAGACCTTATGACCAGGAATATCCTGGGAGTTCACCGCCACCATACCATAGGCCATGTTCTGGAAGAGATGAATGTGCAGGGGCAGAGCCGGGCCCTGGTATACGAGGACAGCAACATGCCGGTGGGAATCGTCACCCGCTCCGGGCTGACATTCTCCGAGATCATGGGGCCGAAGGATGAGATGGAGACCAAGAACATCAAGATGACCAGAAAGGACAGTACCGCCGGCAGAAAGCAGTATCGCTATGTCAAGGAGGTGCCCTTTGTGGCCGAGGACATCATGACGGCACCCATCTTTTCCATCGGAGTGGAGGAGAAGGCGGTGGCAGCCAGCCGCATGCTGGTGGACAAGAACATCATCGGCATGCCGGTGCTGGACAGAGATGAGGTAGTGGGCTATTTCTCTGCCGATGAGATCATCACTGAGATTGGGAGGTGGAAGTAATGCAGGTTAAAGAGATCATGAGCGAGCCGGTGAAAATAGACAAATCGGAGCGGCTGGGCCATGCCCTGGATCAGATGGAGAAGAACGATCTGCGAAGGCTTCTGGTCACCAATAAGGATAAGCTGGGAGGGGTGATCACCACCAGGCAGATCGCCCGGGTTCTCGGCGCCCGAAAGTCCCTGGGAATGCCCGCCTCATCTCTGCATGTTGCCTCCGCCACCATGGACTCGCTGATCAAGGTGCTTCCCGATATGCAGGTTGATGATGCCCTGGCTCTGATGCAGAAGACAGGCGTCCTGGTGGTCATGGATGGAGAGAAGGTCATGGGATGGGTCCGGCCCAGGGAGGTTCTGACGGCGGTCAAGGTGAGCGGCACAGCCGGCGATGCCATGAGGGTTCCCCTCACCGTCAATCCCAACGATCGACTGGTCCATGCCCGGCGCATGATGCTGGACCGGGATGTAGGACGTCTTCCGGTGGTGGAGGGCGGCCGTCTGGTGGGAATCATATCCGAGAGGGATATAGCCAGGTCACTGCGGGCCTTCCGGGACCTCAATGACACCGCCAGCAAGCAATATGCCAGAATCTACAACATACTGGTCTCCGATGTCATGACCCATGATGTTCAGTATGTTTATGTGGACACACCCATGGATGAGGTCAAGAGGATCATCCTGGAGGAGGACCGGGGCGGACTGCCGGTCTTGAACCACAGGGAAGAGGTGGTGGGCATGATCACCCGCCGGTCCATACTGGATTATCTGGCGAGGACCAGATGAATCTGGCCCGAGTGGCACAGATACTGGGAATGACAGAGAGCAGGCTGCAAGGCCTGCAAGAGACCATAATTCGAGAGTCTGCCTGGCCCGAGCCCCGATTGATCCGCTTTGAGAAGGAGGCATCGGGGGTCGAGGCTGGCACAGTTGTTTTTGAAAACGGCGATATTGTCTTCGGCTATCCCAAGATTCGCCGGCCCCTGTTTTTGGCCCCGGCTATAGAGCGCCACTTCTCAGGGGCTGTGGCTGTGGAGGAGAAGATGAACGGCCACAATGTGCGGATCTTGTCCGTGAGCGGAGAGACTGTGGCCTTGACCAGAGGTGGATTCATCTGCCCCTACTCCACCGAGGTGGCCAGGCGGCTGATTGAGGAAGAGATCTTTGAGAAGAATCCCAGCCTGGTTTTATGCGGAGAGATGGTGGGTCCGGAGAATCCCTATGTAGCCAAGGAGGTCTATCCCACCGACAGCATCGACTTTTATCTCTTTGATGTGGCAGAGAAGAACCGCAAGGGGACCGCTGGTGTGCATAAGACTCATGAGCTGGCGAAGCAGTTCGGCCTCAAGGCCACCGCTTTCCTGGGCCAGTTTCAGAAGGATGTGGCGGCGGAGAAGATCAGGCAGATTGTGCTCCGTCTGGGCCGGCAGGGCCGGGAGGGAGTGGTGCTCAAGGACCCGGAAAACCTGGTCTCTCCAATAAAGTACACCAGCTCGGCCACCAACTGCAGCGATATTGCCGTGGGTTTTAAATATTACAATGATTATGCCACGGACTTCTTCCTCTCCCGGGTGGTGCGGGAGGGCTTTCAGTCCGTGGAGTGGAATGAGTCGGAGAAAGAAAGGCGGGAAAGGGCGCAGCGGATAGGAGAGAGCATTCTCTTTCCCATGATTGAGACCATAGAAAAGAAGCGCGCCGGGGAGAATATAGTGCAGAGGGTGGTAATTCATGTCAAAAGCCTGCAGACGGCCAGGGACTTCGAGTATCACCTGCGCCGGAGCGGGATTCGGGCCATATTCGATCCCCCCATGCCGGATGACGATGGCTATCAGATCGGCATCACAAAGCTGGTCATGAGCACAAACGATAAGACCCAGGCGCTCTTAGACGGTGAGATGTGGTAGAAGGCCGAGGATTATGAGTGAGATTGCAGACATAGAGATGCAGGGGCATCTCATCGACTCCCAGATGATGACCCGGGTCCTGGACAAGATCATGGACATGGGAGGGGAGTTCGAGATCAAGAACTTTCAGATAGGCCAGAAGAAGAACGACACCAGCTATGTCCAGATAACCATCACCGGCGAGGATGCATCCCATCTGGACCGGATACTCCTGGAGCTGCATGCCCTGGGAGCAAGGCTCGTGGAGATGGAGGATGCCAAGACCGGCGTATCGCCAGGAGATATGGTGGTCCCCAGGGGATTCTATTCCACCACCAACCATCCCACCTACGTCCGCTACCAGGGCTCCTGGGTGGAGGTGGAGCACAACCACATGGACTGCCTGATAGTTCTGGAAGACGGTCGGGCCCGCTGCACCCCCATCGGCCACATCAAGAAGGGAGACCGGGTGGTCATCGGCACCGCTGGAGTTAAAGTCGTCCCCCCGGAGCGGCCCCGGGAGAAGACCTTCTTCGGATTCATGTCCAATGAGGTCAGCTCGGAGAGGCCCAGCGGAGAGCTGGTGCGCCAGCTTGCGTCAGAGATCGTGAGGACCAAGACCGCAGGGGGCAAGATCGCCGTGGTCTGCGGCCCGGCGCTGGTTCACACCGGGGCAGCTCCCTCGCTAGCAAGGCTGATCCGGGAGGGCTATGTGGACGTCCTCTTAGCCGGAAATGCCGTGGCGGTGCATGACATCGAGCGGCAGCTCTTTGGAACCAGCCTGGGGATGAACTGTCAGGGCAATGCCATCTCCGGCGGCCACAGAAATCACCTCTATGCCATAAGCGAGATCATGGCCAGCGGCTCGATCAAGAACGCCATAGCGGAAGGAAAGCTCAAGGGCGGAATCATGTATGAAGCCACGGAGAAGGGTATCGACTACATCCTGGCCGGCTCCATTCGCGATGACGGCCCCCTGCCCGAGGTCATCACCGACACCGTCCGGGCCAAGGACGCCATGGACAGGGCTCTTAAGGGCGTGGACATGGCCATAATGCTGGGGACAATGCTGCACTCCATAGCCGTTGGCAATCTGCTGCCCTCTTATGTCAAGACCATCTGCGTGGACATCAATCCCTCCACAGTGACCAAGCTCATGGACCGGGGGTCGGCCCAGGCCATCGGCCTGGTTACAGATATCGGCATATTCCTGCCCCGGTTGGCGGAGGAGATAGAGAAGATGGAGAAGGGCGGGGAAGAGAAGGAGATTCCCTGCTAGGGAATGGGAAAACTTAAATTGGCAGGGAGGCTTCTCCTCCCCTGCATCAGCGGGCCGCCGTGGCTTAGCCCGGTTAAAGCGGCTGATTCGTAATCAGCAGTTCATGGGTTCGAATCCCATCGGCGGCTTTTATATTATTTTAATTCATCCAAGGCCCGCGATACATC
>Ga0208197_1002605_pt1 | contig 15662 bp, 12 predicted proteins | sample AD_JPNNA4_MetaG_FD_184444 | JGI IMG/M metagenome (GOLD analysis project Ga0208197, IMG submission 184444) | Active sludge microbial communities of municipal wastewater-treating anaerobic digesters from Japan - AD_JPNNA4_MetaG (SPAdes) (version 2) | ecosystem: Engineered > Bioreactor > Anaerobic...
TGGGGCAGGAATGCGAGATGGGCTATGAAATCATGAAGGGCCTGTCCCGCCTTCTGGCCTCCCGGCTGGACCAGGCGCGCATTCTCCTGATCAGCGAGCGGGCCCTGGCCCTGACCGGCGATTAGGCTCCCGCGTGAAAGAGCGGGGTGCCTTCGCCGCCTCTTAACCCAAAACGACAAAGGGGGTGATCCAGCAGCGGACAACCCCCCTTGATTGTCCGGCGCGCCCTCCCGTCTTGCCCGGGGCTTGAACGGTCGGATCCTCAGCCCGTTTCTTCCACACCCGCAAGCGAAAGAATCGGATCATTCAAGACCCGGCCCCGCTGCCTTCGAGGGAGGGTCATCGCGAGGCACGGCGCTCTGCGCTTCGGCATCTCCCCCCAACGAAACAAACGAAATGAACGAAATGAAAGAATAGACGTGTTTTACTGTACCCATAAACCTGCTCCGCGGCCTTTGGCCCCTCCTTTTGAAAACTCAAAGCCCCTCCCTCCCCCTTTAGAGGCTGTGTCATAATCGGCTATCGTCATTGCGAGCGACCACAGGGAGCGCGGCAATCTCAATCTTTCCGAGGATATCCGAGATTGCTTCAGTCGCCTCGCTCCTTCGCAATGACATTGCGACACAGTCTCTCTTAGCAAAGGGGGAAGAGGGGGATTTCTTGTCTTGAGGTTCTTTCCTCCAACGAAACAAACGAAATGAACGAAATAGACGTATTTTCCTGAACCCCTGCACCTGCATTGACAGCGAAGCAGCCTGTCCCTGCAGCGCCCTCCATTGCAATCCCTGCAACTGCACGGAATGGAAAGAATGCATTGACATTACAGGGACTTTCGCGCTATATGAGTAGGCGAGTGCAGGACGGAAGGCTGGTGGAAGCACATGCGGACGCTTGAGTCGATCAGCACGATTCTGAAAAAGAACAAATCCGGATTCCATGAGACGTACAAGGTCCGAGAGATCGGTGTGTTCGGGTCCTATGCGCGACGCCGTCAGAAAGCGGACAGCGACGTGGATATTCTCGTGGAATTCGACGAAGCGCCCGATTTGTTCCTATTCCTCGAGTTTGAGGGAAGACTCGAGAAATTGCTGAAGAAGAAAGTAGACCTCGTCACGAAGCAGGCACTCAGGCCGGAACTCAGGGAACGCATACTCCGTGAAGTGGTCTACGTATGAAGAGGGAGTACACTTATACATCAAAGATATTCTGCAGAGCATCCACCAGATAGAATCATTTGTAGAAGGCCTCCGATACGAAGAGTTTCGAAAAGATGACAAGACAGCCAGAGCGGTCATCCGAAAGCTGGAAATCATCGGTGAGGCCGCCAAGCAAGTCCCGACCAGAACAAGACAGACGCATCCGGAATTGCCATGGACCGAAATGGCAAGGATGAGGGATAAACTCATCCATAGTTATTTCGGTGTTGACCACGAGATTGTCTGGAAGGTTGTCAAAGAACGCCTGCCCTAAGTGAAAGCCAATTTAGAGAAAATCATCGCACAGTTGGACTGAAAGGAAGCACTTGCGCTTCTCTCCCCCAATCCTGCCCCTTCTTATTCGAACCAGCAGCACTAACCGAACCAATAGATGACTTGCGGGCAGAAAATCCACGGGTTCGTGGAGCACAACGAGATGCTCAGTCATTCCGGAATTGCTTTTGTCATGCTCAATGTGTAGGCCATCTCCATAGAAACGGCAACGACGGTCCATGATAAGTATGCACAGTGCTTGGACGCAATTGAGCCGCATTAGAATTACAAGCCTGTTTCGATTCTTCGTGGTGCTCAAGATTGCCCGATATTCTGAATCGCTTCAATGATTCGGCAGGGTCATGAGAGGAAGCCAGGGGGCACGGGTGGTCTCCATGCCGGCGATAGTCATGATTCCAATCGTGTCCGCAGTGGTCGTCTATCATCCCGGGCACGATCAAGAGGCATCGGGGTTCGACTCCATTCCCAAAGCGCGTTGGTAGGGAGTGATGACCCTGACAACCGTCGGATACGGGACCATGTGCCCCATGACCCCGTCGGGGAAACTGCTCGAAGCAATCGTGGTGCTGGTCAGCCGCGGCCTGCTTGTGCCTTCTTCCGGGATTGTCGCGGCGGGCTTTACGGAAGAGATGCGATGCCGGGATGTCATCTGTCCGCACTGCGGCAAAAAGATCGCAGGCAGCGAGCAAGAGCACAGGTCGGGTTGAGACGATTGATTCATGCGCAACATCTGCAGGAGAAACAGAGGGCGGGCAAATTGGATCGGGGTGGCACGGAGACGCTTTGTTTCCTGGCGCGACGGAATGAGCCTGTCACAGTGACGCATCACAGCTTAGTTTGAAGCAAAGCGCATCCGATATCGCATCGGGTAATGGTACCGGGCGGATTGAGTCGGACGTGATCAGCTTGGCAACTTCGTCCTGGCCCATGACCACGCGGAACCATTGCTCGCGATCGCTCATGACGCGATACTGTCTTTCGTCGGCGGTGCCGGCCAGGTACGGGAGATACACGACGATGGGCTGGCGCCCCTCGGCCTTGCACCCAAGCCTGTCGACGCGGCCGGTACGCTGCTCGATGGTGCTGGGATTCCACGCAAGGTCGTGGTGGATCACGTGCCGGCAAAAACGCTGAAGGTCCACGCCCTCTCCCATGACCTGGCTGCACACGAGGATGTCGGGGAAAAAGGGCGTATTGAAGGCGCGCATGAGGCGCGCGCGGGCTTCTCGCCTGGTTGCACCCATGGCCACCTGGACATTTGCCAGCGTCACGGTGCCCGCGGGCAATTCGGGGTCGTCCTCCGCATCGCCTTCCACGCGGATTCCTCCTGTCTGGGTTCGTCCTGCCGCTTCCAGGTAGAGTTCCCGTTCCTCGGGGGAGCACCGTTCCGTCAGAAACTCTATGAAGCCTCCCAATTTCTGGAGCCAGGAAAGGCCTGATCCGTCGGCGCATTCCAGGGTTCTTTGCACCGCGTGATCCGGGGTGATCGCATCCAGCTCGGCAAGCGGGAAGTAGCGGACGAGGGTTGTCGGGACGCGCAGGAACCGGCGCATGATGTGTGTCAAATCTTCGCGTTGTGCAGGGGTCATCCTCGTTTTCTCGATGATCTTCTGATGCGCCTGCATGATTTCACCGAGAGCTGCATCCACCGCCCGCCGCCCCGGGGAATCGACATCGTCGAAGAAACGCCTCTGGATCCGGTCCAGGAGTTCCTCGAGTTCGCCATCCGTCGCCGCCCGCCCGGCTGACTGCAGCCTCTGCCTCCCTGCCGTCATGATCCGCCGGTCGATTTCACGGCTTATGTGGATGCGCAGTGAACGCACCGTGTAGCGATAGAAGGCGAATACGAGAACCTTCTCCCCGGCTTCCCACAGATCGACGACTTTCCTGACCGTCGCATCGACCTTCGGGTGCGCCGCGCTGCTGCAGCTCTTCAGCGCGCGATCGAACTCTTCCAGGTACCAGCCGGCATGGGACAAATCGACCGCCTTCTGCAGGCCGTCGTCGAGCCCATCCTTTGCCTCTTTGCGGCTCTGCCGCGTCGAGCGGAAGGCCTCGTAGGAGGAGGAAAGCGCTTCTCCCAGCAAATCGTCTTCCGGTCTCGCGGCGCTGCGGGCGGCCAGGAAGAACGGGAGCATTTGTCCGGGCGGTATCGGCAGGCCGTTCGAGGCATCCTGCCCGGCGATGGATGCGCCGGCCATGCGGCAGCGGCGTCTGATGTCCGTGCCCGCCCAGAGCGTTCCCTTGTTGTGGCGGACAATCCAGGTCTGCAGGGCCTGCTGTGCCGCATCGCGGCCGCTCTTTGCGGCGGCGTAGGCGTCAACGACGGCACGCAGGCGGGCGTTCAGGGCTTCATGGGGGGCCTCAAGCGTTTTTTTCCACCAGTCTTCAACTGAGCCTTCGCAGTCCCCGGGGCTGAGCCGGCTCCAGGTCTGCTGAAGTCGAATCGCCGCGCGCTGGCTGTCATCGAGCTTTTTACTCAACTCCTGCATCAGGCCGCTGAATGCGTCCACGGCGCCCAGAGCGTTCTCGTCCCACCGCACGTCGCCGAATCGTTCGAGCACCCGCACCAGTTCACGATGCCCGAGTTGGAACGGCGTGGCCGTGAGAAACAGCATTCGGTCGAATGCTCTGGCCATGGCCCCGTCCCCCGTGCGCAAATCCTGCACGACGTTCGTGGTCTGCAGCTGTCTCGCGAGAGATGTCTTCGGGTTTTTCAGATGGTGTGCCTCGTCCATGACAAGCAGGGGGGAGCGCCAGGCGGCCCGCACCAGGATGCGATTCCACAACTTCTGCTCGACATGGCGCATGGCGTCGCGCGCCTCCTTGAGCCGCTCCGAGACCCGCTCATCACCGCCGCGTGCCACGATCGGCATCGTTCTCAGCGCCTCGGCCAGCGGGGCGAGGTCGAGCCGGGGCAGTGCCTCTATGACGGCTCCGGGAACGGGATCATCCGGCAGCCGCTTTTTTTCATCGGGAACCGCACTGTTGTAGATGGCCATCCACGCGTTCGGCGGCTCCTGCAGCAGCCGCTGCCATAATTCCTCTTTCCAGTCGTGGGCGCGCTCTTCTCCGATCGCCCGGATCAGCTCGGCAAGAAACCTGTGTATCTGCCTCTTCACCTGCGCCAGGCGGCCGTCCTGGTCCTGGCCGTGGCGGCGCAGGGCCTCCGCAATGAGGTGCAATTTGATCCACTTGTCCGACTGCCGGCGGCTCATCGCACCCTGGGCGAGGAAGATCATGTGGCAGCGTGTCTCCCGCGGATCGTCCATCAGCCGCATCAGGTCGATGCTGTGCCGGGCCACGTTGTAGCGGACGGCACTTTCCTCCGGCGCCGACGCCCGGGAATCGCCGCCGCACTTCACCGGCCAACGATCATCGAGATACAGTTCGCAGAACGCGCCGAGATCCTGCACCCATTTGTCCACGAGGTTTGCCGGGACCATCACGATGACGGGCCCGAGCGGATTGCGAACGGCCACGCTGTACGCGACGGCCAGTGCGACAAACGTCTTGCCCATGCCGACGTCGTCGGCCAGGACCACGCCGGGCTGCCGCTGCAGCCGCCTGAGGATCTCCTCCACCTCGGCGCGCTGCCTCTTCTGGTCGGCTTCCGGCACCCGGGCCTTCAGCCGCGTGCCGAGCACGAGCTCCTGCGGCGGGCTGTAAATGTCGCTTACCGTCTGCATGTATCCAGCACCCGTTCCCAGAAAGAAAGCAGTTCTTCCGACAGCCGGCTGCGCCGTGCTTCGACGTGCCCTCGGAGCTTTTCCGCCAGCTCGCTGAGGAACGCCCTGAAGGCGTCATCAACGACGGCTTTTGGCAGAGACCCGTCTTCGGTCCGGTAATCGACCTCCCGGAGAACAAGGAGAAAATCGGCAAGTGTCAGCAGGACCTCGTCGGCCTTGCCGTCGGCATTTTCGAAATCCCGCACGAGGCGCTCCGCCAGCGCGGAAACGCCCAGCAGGCCCCGCAGCCGCCAATCCAGGGCCGCCAGGCTCCAGACCGGACGCTGGAGATGGGCTCGCAATTGCCCCAAAATGCGTGCGCGCCGCCGGACGCGATGGAGAAAGGTCGCCTGCAGATCATAGCGCCTGAGGGGGTCCAGGTCGCTCGGGGTTGCCGAGTCGAGATCCTCGTCATAGGCATCCGGGGGCTGCTGCTGCTTCGCCCAGGCGCGAAAGGCGGTGCCTGGATCGGCGGCCGCGACGATCAACAGCATGTCTTCGGCGGACATGTGCTCCAGGCGGGGTGGCGGCGGAAGGTGGCGGCTGTCTTCCACATTGAGCGGCAGGAACGCCTCGTGGCCCGCCCATCGGACAAGGACTTTTTCAGGCGGATGCGGGGGTTCCCAGGGGATTCCGACCGCGGATGGGCGGCCCTGCGCCGCCCATCCGGTCGACGTAAGCAGTTCCCGTGCGTCCTGGCCGCACGCGTGTGTGCACCACTCTTCGGGAAGTCCGCCCGCATCCAGCCTCAGCACCACTGTGCGTCGGGTTCCGCCGCGATACAGGGCGGAGAGAAAACCGGGGGGCAGGGCGGGCGCCGCGTCCTGCCCTCCCTCGTTTTCCTCGGGCGGTGAGCCCAGCCACTCCGCCTTGTCCGGCTCGGCAACCGTCGACACGTCCGGCCAGACCGCTTCCAGCTGCCCGCTTTCTCTCGCATAGGCAGCGCGATCGACAATGGTAAGAAGGTTGGCTTCGGCGTTTCTGTTCTTTACGAGACCCAGACCCGCGCAGGTGAAGTTGGACGAGCCGATCATCAGGGCGGTGTATGGCTCTGCAAGAAATGCGATCATCTTGGCATGCCAGGGGCGCTGGTTCCTGTCCGGGTCCGTCCCCGGCAATTTCTCGACGGTGACTTTGCAGCTGTAGTTCGGCGGGGTCAGCATCAGGGATTTCGGCGCGGCCAGCCGGGGCACGGCAGACGAATCGCCGGAATGGACGGACGGTACACAGACCCTGAGTCTGCGCTGTCCCCCCCGCGCCATCAGCTTGCACAGCTCTGCCGCCGCCTTGCTGATCGTGGCGTCCGTGTCGAAGAATGGCGATGCCACCCAGGCCTCCCGGGGAGATGCGCCGCGTGCCCGGCATGCCTGGACGGCCTCCCCGAGGCTGCTCCGCCCGCCGCCGCCGGCCGCAGGCAGGGTGAACACGAGGTGCTGCCGGATCGGGTCCCTTCGGCGCGATGCGCCCCATTTCCCCGCATGCCGTCCCACCTGCCCCAGGAAATCCTCTGCGCGACGTATCTCCGGCGGGCTTTCCGCTGCCCCCGGGACGAAGGCCAGAAGGCTGCGCAGGAACGAAACCGTCTCCAAGAACAGCTCGATCCGGCCGTCGCTCGGCGTCAGGTCGACCGCGGCGGCAACCTCCTGGTTGGTGCGATACCCCTGCTCGGTTAGGTTGGCCGAGGCCACGATGATCCGGATGTGCCGGGCCCAGGCCAGCAGGCTGATCTTCGCATGCTGCCTGGCCCCGCGAATCCGGACGGGGAGCACGTCCCAGCGAAGCGAATGCTCCTTCCCGGCCTGCGTGTAGTCGGCGAGCACGGCGGCATAAGCGCTTCCGAGACGCTTCTCACGCTCCAGGAGGAACGCCAGATCCTCGCGATTCGGCTCGGACTCTATCTCCAGAAAGCGCGCCAGGCACTGCTCCTCGAACAGGGCCGGGGAAAAGGTGAACGTCGTCGCAAGGCAGCCGACGGGTTCGCCCGCGCCCTGCGGCGGCCGCCACAGCTCGAGCATGGCGCCGCTGCCGGTAGTTTTCCTGCGTTTGCTCATTTCAGGTCCATGTAGAAGCGGCGGATGGGCCGGCCTCTGTAGTCATGCACGTATCGCCCGGGCAGGAGCTCCCGCTCGGGTTCGCGGTACTGTTGCCGGATGTAGATGCGGCCTTCCCCCAGATCGTCGAACCAGGGCCGCTTTCCCTCTGCCGATTTTTCTCTCTGGACTTCCCTGTGATGGTCGCAGAGGGCCCGCGCGCAGGCGACCGCGTCCAGTCGCTGCGCGAAACGGTCGAAACGGCAGACGAAAAGACCCTGGAGCGAGAGACGGGCGAGGGGTACCTCCCCGAGGGCGCGATGGGCCGCCTCGAATCGACCATCCAGCCCGTCGGTACTGGCCCTGAATTTGATGTTTTGTGCGATCAGGGGGATGTCATACCCCTGTGCATCAGGGGTGGAGGCCTGGGCCTTCAGCACGTCGAATCCGTCCTGGAGGCTTCGGGCAAAGGTTTCATAGGCTCTTATGGCCGCGAGCAGGCGCGCATACTCGGGGGCCGCTGCCTCCAGCCTGTCGTGCAGGCGTTCCTCCGGATAATCCGACTCGTCGGCCACCGCGAATTCATCCTGGAGCCGCCAGATGGCCGGCAAGGCGCCCAGCCGGCGTTCGCCCGTCGCATGAAGGAGATCCCGAAGATACCGTTTTTCCCTTTCCCGGCAGGCCCCGGGGGCAAATGCCGCAGCCAGCCTGGCCCACTCCTGACCGCTCCACCCCGGTTTTGTCCGCGGCGGTTTCTCGCCCAGGCTGCGGCGCACGGCCTCTTTCCAGGCCGCAAGCAGGGAGCGGGCACCGTCGACCCCGTCGAAGCCCATGTCGCGCGCCCATGCGTCCGCCAGTCCCTCCGTATGGGGACCGGGGCCGAGATGAACGTCCGCGATTCCCAGGTGCACGGCCAGCCGTTTGTAAACCCCGTGGAACCCGAAGACCCTCGGGGTCTTTAGATAGCCGCGCGCGTCGAGGTAGCCCGGCTGGACAATCGCCCGCTTTGTCACGAGCGTTCCCGGTACAGCCGATATGTCGGCATCGTCGCCCATCTGCCGGATCAGGGCTTCCACGACGAGCCACTCCCAGACGAGGAAAGGGGAGGCGTCGCGCTGCATCGGATCGCCCTCGAGCCCCTCGGTCACCATCGTGCCCAAGGCCATCGCCGTGAGAAACCGGATGCGGTGCATCCTCTCCCTGACCCCGGGCACCAGCTCCACCGCAAGCTTGTCGGCAATCTGGTACAACCCCAACGGATCGAGCGATCCCTCACCGATTCCCGGGGGATCATAGCTTGTCAGGAATGGGAACGTGACGGCCATCGTTCAGTTCACCCAGCCAAACGAACGGGTTGAAACGTGTTTATCCTTCCAGCGGCATCTCCAGCGGCCTCGAGCGCTGAAGCAAAAGCCAGTCGCCGTTTTCCGTGAGCGCTTCTCGTCCGAGATCAATCATCAGTTTTTCCGCCGTCTCCAGGTCATTCTTCTCGATGTACTGGCCGATGACGCCGACCGCTCTCCGGTACAGGGAGTCCATCCGCTGATATTGCTTCATCTCGTCCGACAGGCCGCGCTTTTCGACGTAGGCGGCCCGGGCGGCGCCTATCGCGATCAAGATGTCGACCGCCACCAGCATGACCGAGGAGATCGTCCAGTCCTTGACATCCTCCATGCCCAGGATGTTTTCGACGTTCCCGAAGTAGAAGATGGAAATCCCCTTCAGCAAAAATATTCCCAGGACGAGCAGCATGGCGGCAGTGAAGAGGCGCATCGTGAATTTTTCCTGCGCGTTCACGTTTCTCTTTTTTTCGTTCACCCTCCGTCCGAAGAATTTTCCCTGCTCGCGGACCCAGTTGTTCATGGCCAGTTCCAGGGCCTTTCTCCTGGCAGGTTCCGGCACGGGGGCGCAGGCGCCGTCCGAAAAAAGGCTGATGTTGCGGACGGAGTGGAGGATCCAGTTCATCTCACCCCTGTATTTTCGGAGATAATGATCCTGTACGTCTTCTCTCGAACCGATCAGTTTCCAGAACAGCTGCACGCGCAGCGCTTCGGCCAGGGCCCTGTAATCATTGTACTTGTCCTTGATCTCCTGCCGTTCGACGGACCGGTAGTAGAGATAGACGAGGCCCAGGATCACGGGGAAAAGGGCCAGCACGTAGGTCGCCGGCAGGAGCTCGCTGAATATTCCCAGGAATGAGAAACTGACGACAGCGCCCGCCAACAGCACCTTGAGGGCGCGCTCGGTCGTGATCTCGAACTGCGGGGCGAGGCTATCGGCGCATGCATAGAGATGCAGGAGCTTCGTCAACGCGACGGGCAGGCCGGCCTGATCTTTCGGGGAAATGAGCGCCTGGCTGCTTCGATCCACGGCACCCGGGCCGCACCGGAGTCTTGCGTCCCTATTGAAGGCGTTGATTTTCCGCAGAGTCCCGGCGTAGTGAAGTTCAGCATCCTGTATCCTCGATGCCGGGTCCGCGCTGTTCGTCTCGTCCTTTTTCCACAGGGCAGGGTACAGGATGCCATTTTTTTCGTCCATCAGGCAGTCGCCGGCCTCGGGCTTTGCCGCCGGTGACGTTATCCGGGCATCCTTGAGCTTCCTTCGCGTGAAGATGTAATGCACCGGGCCGCTGTTGGGGACGTCGAACAGGTCGTGCTTCACAATGGACTGATCGTAATTTCCGGACAGCCGGCTCCTGACAATACCCGACGTCCCCGCGGCTTCATGCAGGTCTTTGCCGTTCCATAGGGCGATGAGGATCTGGCTGTGCGCCGCCACGTAGTTGCCGGCTACGGCATACTGCCTGCTGCGGTGTTCCCCATTCGTCTTGACGGTGACCGGTGTGCTGTCGGCGATCAGCGGCATCTCGAGAATCGCTTCCGACGTGTCGAGGAAAGACGAGAATTCGCCCTTCGAGGTCTCGGTGGAAAAATCCATCGCGTATTCCTCGGCGGGCAGCGGCAATACGGCGATGAGACGGCATCCGTTCCGCAAACCGGTTTTCGCCACGAGCCGGTCGGCCCCCTCTGCGAGCGGGGAGAGAACGGTCAGGGGGGTGTCGGGGTATTTCTCCCTGAGGGCCGCCAGGATCGACGCCACTTTTTTCTCGAGACCGGGCACATCCTCCTCCGGGATGTCCCGGTGCCCCGTCACGCCGATATAGAGGGGGATCAATTGTCCCCCGTTGCGTTCGGATGTCGGCATGGATCGGTTCACGGCTGTGGTTTCGGGTTGACCAGGTGTTTCTGGACGACGGGCCATGTAGCGTTCATGAAACCCAGCAACTGCCCCGCAAACGCTTCTGCAAATTCGGTGTCTCGCAATTCCGCGGCGGTCCTGGATTCACTTGAAATGAGGCCATGGTATCTGGCTGTTTTCCTGTATCGGTACCGGCAGCCGCCGATGACCAGATTTCCCTTGCCGTCAGCCAGCTCGGGGTGTTGCTGCAGTTCCTGGCAGGCCGCGCTGAAGGATCGGTCGCGAATCGTATTGTCGCTGTAAAGGCCCCATTGAACCCTCAGGGCGTCCGGGAGTCGCACGGAATAATAATGTCTTTTTGCCGCACGCCATTTCACGTCGAGTTTCTCGGCAATGTCCCGGTCCGTCGCTTTCTCCTGGGCCTCAAAGGGCAGCGTGGATTTGCCTGTCGCGGAAAGCACCGCACTGAGAAATGCGCCGCCGATGACATAGGTTTGAAACGCCGGCCATATTTTCTCGACGAAGGCGAGCATCTGTTCTGCGTGCAGCTTCGCAACCTCGGGCCTGGACAGGTCTGCGGCAAGAGCCCGCGCGGTCTGAAAGCCGAGATAATCAGCGGTCGACGACAGGCAGTATCGGATCCCGTTGATGGACACGTCGCCGCCCTGATTGGTCAACGCCTTGGTCTGCATCACCTGGCGGTATGCACACCGGAGGAACGGGTCTTTCGCCTTGTTCTTGCCGTTATAGATGCCCCACTGCACGGTCGGCCTGCTCGAGCGAGCGATGCGGAGCATGATGCCGAGGAAGTGCTGCCCGGTGAGTTGCCAGGAGGCGAAAAGACCGTTTTTCAGGGCGTTGTCCCACGTGACTGAAAGCGGCTTGATGGGCAGCCTGGAGGAGTGGAGCACCGAAGCGATTGCGCGGAGATACGCTTGACCCGTGCGCGGCCAATCAGGCGCCTCAGGACTGCTCCCTGCCTCCTGCGCCACGTCCTGCTGCTGTTGCAGCTTCTCGATCCGCCTTTTGATGCCTGCCGCGACTTCGGCGAAGCGCTCCTGGTGATGATGGAATATTTCTTCCCAACTGTACCGTGCCATGCGGACCTCGAAGAACTCGTCCGGCTCCACGTCCTCGAGAAGAATCGGGACAAAGGCAAGTTTTCGTTTTGCCGCGATGGCCACTTCGTCTTTCACATTCTCTGAATCCCGGGCGCTCGAGGAATACAGGAGCACCATGACGGTGACGGAACGGAGCGCCTTGCCGATCATTTCCGTCCAGTCTTCACCGGGATGAATCCCCTCCCTGTCAATCCAGCATGAAACCCCCTGATCCGCCAGATGCCGGCGCAGCTCGTCAGCGTATTTCTTGTCTTTTCTGGAGTAGCTTATGAATACGTCATTCTGCATAACGGGAATCCCTGGTGAAACCGTTTGCCCCTTTTCGGTCCGCAGAGGCGTTGATCACAGGAGTGCCCTCAACCCATTTCTTCGAGCTTCTCGAGGATTTTCACCATCGCTTCCGTATCACGCTTGCAATACTTGAGAAGGGCTGTTCTGGTTCGCTCGACCTGTGCAGGATCGGCGGCACGGCGCATGGCCAGGTAGGCATCCATGGCCATCCCGCCATCGGATATTTCCAGGTCATCATACGACAGGTCGGGCACAAGGGCGGGCAGCACCTCCTTGATGGAATAGGAGCCCTTCATCCGCCAGTGGTAGACCGTCCTCTGTTTGAACGGGATCATGAGATCGACCATGTTGTTCAGGAGCCCGTCGATGGCGTCCGCGTGCTTCGGAAAACTCTCTTTGAGCTCGCGCAGCCGGGTGCCCTCGAAGGCCTGATTGTATGTCAGGATGCAGGACCCGGGCGGGATCAGCCGCAGGAGCTGCTGGAGGAATTCCTCGCGGGGGTCTCCGTTCGGGCGGGCAAGGAATTGTTCGTGTCTCAACGGCGCGCCCGCCCGCTGCCGGATGTGCAGGGAGAACTGGAAGGGAATCTGCTGGTAGGGCCGCGTGCCGTCGAAAAGGGGGACGGCGCTCATGCAGGTTTCGAAATCAAGATAACAAAGGGGGTACCGGATCTTGCTCAAAAACACCCGGACCCCGTTCCTGTCGACAATGGTCTTCCGTCCGACCGTTGCCTCCACCTGGAATCGCTGCTTGTCGTCCAGGCAGTCGACGGGGATATCCTTCATGAAGCGGATGCCCGCGTGATAGAGCGCGAAGCGATCGGCGCGCCGGCCCCTGAGATGCAGGACGGAGTCGACCGGCCTGTCGGGCCAGCAGACATGCTCGAAGTCACATTCGTAGGGATTGGAGCACTGCTTCCCGATCAGCACGTCGGGCGTTTGCCTGCTTTGCAGGACCTCCTTCATGGATTCTATGTTGTCACGAATCTGGCCGTCCGTCCCGGAAATGTCCTCGGTGATGTCCGCCACCGAGAAAAGTCTCCCGGGCTCGATCTCGCCCTTTCTCACGTAGGAGTTGTCGATGTGGATGATGTGGGTCTTCGAAACGGGAAGACCGGCGCCTCTCACCACGTGGGCCTGGATGGCGCCGTCCTGGATATGGACGTCCTTCACTTCGGTGGTGCTTTTCACCTCGTAGATGTTCCACTGGCTCTTGACCTTGCGGAGGATATCCACCTTGACGAATACGCCCGCATGGGAAAATGCAGGCTCGTAGAGAACCGTGGCGCCCCCGTCGATCAGGGCCTTTGTCCGGGCGAGCTGCTCGCGGATCGGGACACCCTGGTATGGAATCTCCGTCCCCCCCGGAAAGAGATCTCGGGCAAGCAGGCCGACATCCGTGCCTGCGGCAAGCCTGGCTTTTGCAGCCTCTGAGAGTTTTCTCTCGACGCCCGATTTGCAGAGGAAGAGGGCCTTGGGGCACTGCAGCCCGCGCAGATAGAGGGATTTGCTGAGATAGTCGGATCTCATAACGGCCTCCGGGTGCGAAACATGCAAATTGCAAGCCACGGAAAGCCTTTTCATTACGCAACGTTATATTTGGTGAAGCGGTCCGGCCTGTTGGCTCATTTTTTGAGTGGGCTTGCCGGCATCGGTTGGTTCGGGCGGGTTACAAATCGGCATCACCAAGCAGGCGTTGCTATTTCATGGCAGTTCGGGAGGGGTTCATAAACGAGGAGATCGTCAAAGACAAGGTCGGCCACATCCTTTACAGGGCGCAGAAAATCGGAAATGAAACGATCGTCAAGAACAAGGTGGGCAAAACGCGGGGCTATTGTCGGAACGGCAAGACCTACAACCGGTAAGACGGCATTGTCGCGCATTCCGAGCAGCCGGGCCTGCTGTACGAGGAAGACTGATCGCGGCCGGGCAGGCCGTGCTGACCGGCCGGACCATCAAGGCCGCCCCGCTGAAAGGGCGGCCTTCCTGGCCTCATGAATCCGTTTCGCACCGTCGCCGGGCGGGGAACGATGGCATGCGGCTTCAAGCCTCCGACTCCCGCGGCGAGGGGCGGCCGGAGCCGAGTGCAAACAGAATGAAGGCGACGAGAACGAAAATCTTGAAGTAGATGCTGTCGATCACCCGGTAGAAGATGCCTTCCTGGAATACGCCGTCGACCTCGGGATTGTAGGCGCTGTTCTGGTAGAGGTTGGCATTGAGGTTGTTGCCGACATACATCTCGTAGAGCCTGTCCACGGTGCTGAACTGATCCTTTGCGCAATAGTACGCCATGCTCTTGCCGGTATTCATGTAGCCTTCGGGAAGGAGCCTGTGGGTCCTGGATTCCTTGATGCGCTGCATTTCCTCCGGCCCGCGGGCCACCTGTAACTCGAACCTTCGCTGAACGGTGTCCGCGAACAGGGTCCGGTAGGTATCCGTGATGGCGGTCAGTTCGGTCGCGCTCAACGCCCGGAAATAGGCATTCTTGATCGTCTCGTCCGAGAACGGCATGGCTGACGCGAAGGTCGGGATCGGAATTTCATCGGGGATGTATGCGTAGGCGTTGACCTGGGAGTTCTTGATGTAAAACTCGACGGCGAGCCAGGTCACGAACCCGGTGGAGCGATACCCCTTCAACACGAAGCGATCCCCGGGTTTGAGCGTGTAAGCCCCGGTCTTGCCCATCTCGTCGATAGGGATGATGTCCTGGTACACCCTGATTTTCCGCTCGGCCGTGCACGGGTAGTCCTGGTGCAGGTGAACGAGGTTGCATCCATACTGCATGGGGCCGAATTTGAAGATCACGCCAAGATTGAGGAGATTGCTGACCGCGATATAGAAGAACATGACGATGGCGATGATGATTGCTAGGATGAAATACGGCCCGCTGCCGCCTTCCTTTTCTTTTGCCATGATCATGCCCCCTTAAATCCTCTGTCGGACCCGGGCGCCGCGCCCCTCGAAAAGGGATCCGCCGGACCCTGCCGGCCCGGGCGCCGCGCGGGAGCCTGTGCGTTGCCCGCCTTGCGATCCACGCCTCGTTGAAGCCGGCCGCATGGCGATGTCATCCGACAGACGGGCCGCACGGGAAACACGCGAACCATCCCATGGCAGTCAAGCCGGATGCTCCATACAATAGGATCGGACGGGGCCCCCGACCGCTTTAAGCGCAACGGGATAACCCGGGAATGTTTAAATATATTCAAATACTTCAACGGAAAGGCCCGCTCAGGCCACAACCGGGTGCAGTCGCAACGTCTTTGCCTGAACGGCGCCTGCCTGGCCGGGTACGCCTGGAGGAAAGAATGGCATATATGTTGCTAAGTTGTCCGGCAGGAATCAATAACGACAGGGGGATGCCATGACCAAGCGAACCAAGAATCATAAATTGTGCGGCACATGCGAATTCTGGACCGGACCAAGAGACATCGACCATTACCAGCTGAACGCCGAGTATGACGGCAACGCGGAAGGCAAGTGCATGGGCCAATGGAAACACATGACGAAGGAGGGCCACGACTATTGCAACGGCTGGAAGGCGTGGAGTCTTTTCAAATAGCGGCTCTGCCCATCCGGGCGGCATATGGAACGGATTGAACAGTTCAAGAGCGAACCTGCGGAAAGGCTTTACCTGCCCCGAGTCGCATCTTGTGCATCAAAATCTGTTGATAACCGCCTCCGGCTCTGCTATGTGAATACAAAATTTGACGGTGCATCAAACGATATGAAGCATCCCAACGCAAAGAGCCCGGGTCGATAGAACATCGGTTCGGGTATTTTTATATAGATTTCAGCCACATCGAAC
>Ga0208197_1002609_pt1 | contig 15639 bp, 2 predicted proteins | sample AD_JPNNA4_MetaG_FD_184444 | JGI IMG/M metagenome (GOLD analysis project Ga0208197, IMG submission 184444) | Active sludge microbial communities of municipal wastewater-treating anaerobic digesters from Japan - AD_JPNNA4_MetaG (SPAdes) (version 2) | ecosystem: Engineered > Bioreactor > Anaerobic >...
GTACTTTTCTCCGCCAACATTTTTGCTGAAATCCATCACTTTTTGCTTGTCTATCATATTTATTAGCAGACCATACATCGGCTGTCCGATAAAATGTGTACTTTTGACCATCGTTTTTTATTTTTTTTGTCAAAACAAATATAAACGAGAAAGGCTGGATTTCGGAAACGAAATCCAGCCCATTTTTTTTCTTTTTTTCAAAATGTTTACCGGACAGCAAGAATTTTTTATCTCATCCTTGAGTAGCGGGTGTATTTCCTTGATTTTCCGTAATTGGCAAAACAGCTTTGGAATTTCTGCGGAATCTTGAACTCAATGCCGATCTCGTGCGTTCCGTAGTTTCCATGACGTAGATTTCCGAAGAAATAATCGTAAGAGTAAAAAACGGAAAGCCATGGTAGTGGATTTACTCCTGCCATAATGGAACCTTCGTATTCATAACGGTAGGATGCTCCGACGTAAAACAGGTCCGATGGATTCCATTCATAATCGAAGATGTAATAAAAATAAAGACTTACCTGATGTTTCCATCTATCCTTATAGTTATAGACGAAATAGGAGGGACATAATCTCCACCACTCAGAAGTTTGGAACAGATAATTGACATATCCCGAGTAGAGTTGACTCATCGGCACCTCTTCAGATCCTTTAAGAAGGTGGTTGGCAGAAGCTCCTAACTCAAAGTTTTGGAGCAACAGCTCAAAACCTACCTCTGCATCTGGAACGGTTCCTTTTGGAATGTCGTATGACTCTGCCGTATGCAGTGTGTTGACCTCTTGAATCTTATTGGCATCATAACCTCTGTTTACCAATCCACCACCAACACCGAGATTGATGTAGCTATCGTCGCCAATCGGAATCATGAAGGCAAAACTCAGCTTGGGTTGTCTTGTGTATTGATATCCGATTTCATCAGAAAGAAATGACAGCGAAACTTGTGAATGGGCACCCATGAAGAAGTATTTGCCACCTGCAAAATAGGTCTTTGGTGCACCGTCCAGTCCTGTCCATTGCCACCGTCCACCTAAGGTGATGGTTGCGTTCATAATTTCCGGAACGTAAGCTGGGTTCATATAATTCAGTCGTAGCTGCTTGTTAGTGAATAGCACATCTTCTTGTGCCATTGTGTTGCACAAACAAGCTACTAACATCATATATAGAATGAACACTTTTTTCTTCATCTCTCTTGCTCTCTTATTCTTTTGTTTGTGAACTTATCGTACTAAAGTTATATAACCAGTCTGTATTTTCTTTTCTCCGCTTATATAATAAGTGATGGCGTAGAAATATGTATCAGCAAATGCCTCTTCTCCATTGTCCTTCTGTCCGTGCCATCCAATACCTTCATAGATGAGATTACCGATTCTATCATAAATCTGAAGCTCGTAATCCTCCATGAATTCATCTTCTGGAGTCATGGTGTTTGGAACCTCGAAGTCAGGATCTATAAGTAGGGTGGCAACTGCCATACCTTTACATCCGTATTCGTGGGTAACGATAAGTTGTACGTTTATTGGTTTTGTCAATCTTACAAGGTTAGCTTCGTAAGAGTGCTCTACTGTAGATGAGTTAGACTCAGTATCCTTGTATCCGTCACCGAAATCCCAATAGTATGTATAGTTATTATCGAGAGGAGCTGTGATCACTCCTTCCAATCTAACATCGAACGTATCTCTGTTAAGGTGATAGGTTGCAGATGCTATCATTGGATCGATGATGATCTTAGGATCTGGATTATTAACCGTATTGATTGAAATAGTCTTTGTTACCGGACATTTGTTCTTATCCAAACCATAAACCTGAACCAATTCTGATTTGCTTGGAGTGTATCTGAAGTTGTCTCCTGCAATGGTTGAATCGCTAACAGTCCAAACTGTTTGGTAAAGATTGCCTGTAGTGAGATTAATGGCGCTATCCAAGCATACGTTAGTTTTTCCGATCACCTCTGGTTCTATCTTAGGATAAGTCTTTATAGTAAGACTTACCGTGTCCTGACAAACTGGTTTGTTTGTGACAGTAGCGATCAACAAGATATCTGTCTCGCCGTCCAATTTAGATTTGAAAGAGTTTCCATATAGAACCTCTCCTGTAGATTGGTCTTCCCAAGTCATGGTAGCGTTAGAAGAACTTGCGTTTAGACTAACCGTATCATCAAAGCAATAGGTCTTGTTGACGATAGGGTAGATGAAGTCTTCTGGTTGCATCATCTGAACATTGATTGTATGAACAGCTCTACATCCGTTTTGGTTCACTACAGAGAATTGATAGTTGCCAGTATGGCCAATGTTACTGTTGATGTCCATGCGGTTGGTTTGGTCTGTACCGTTCCAAAGTTTATCTGCTGTCTCTTTGATTTCGTAACTGTTCATTATCTCAGACAATCTGATGTCTAAGTTTGCACAAGTATCGATGTCGATAGTCATTGGCTTGATGGCATCGGCAATTGTTACGTCGACAGTCTTGCTCTGACTCTCACAACCGTTGATCATAGATTGAGTAGCGTAGAATGAGCTGCTCTTCCATGTGCTTTCGTCTGTATTGATGATGATGGAATCCATTCGCTCATCGCTTCCGTCTTGATACCAGTTCAATCTTACGCCGTCTTTCTTGTTGTTGGCTTTAAGTGTATATGAACCTGTATTTTCACAGAAGATGAAGCTGTCGTTGACGTCAGGAATCTCATTGTATCTCTCTTGTACAGAAACCGTCATCTTAGCAGGCTGACCCATACAAGCCTTGAACGAAAGTTTAGCCTCGTATTTCTGAATTCCTGCTACTGCCGAAGATGGCTCATATACGTTAGGAAGAACGTTTCCTTCTTCGTCTGTCCAGATCAACTCATACTGAGGATTTGTCCAGGTTGCTGATAGAGGAGCCGTTTTTTCATCTTTACAATAGGCAGTATCGCGTACAACGGCAACCTCTTCGATTGCTTTTTGGATGTTGACAGGGTAATCTTGCATCTCAGTGTAGCATTCGCCTAATTGCTGACGGAACTTATAAATGAACTCTCCATCGTACATAGAAGCAGGACGAAGTGTTCCGTTCTGACTAACGGCTGAATAATTGTCGTTCGGATCGTACCACAAAACTTTTGCATCGTTGTCTGTTGCGTTGAGCGACAATGCTTCTGTCTCCGCATTCTGGCAATAAAGCGTATCGCCGTAGTCTTGAATCAAATCAGGAACTTTGTTTACGGTGATTGAAATGATGGTATCCAAGTTACAGCTTGTCTCTTCGTTCACATCAATGCTGGCAGATAAGGTAATGTCTGTAACACCAACTCCTGATGTGGCTATATTGATAGAGTCAATGTCTTCTGACACTTCGTTCCATACGTAATGGTCGGCTCCGCTTGCTTTAATATTGATATTGTTGCCGTTGCAGACTGGCTTGTTGCCTTCCAACTTCAACTCAATCTTAGGAGCGATTGACAATGTCATTGTATCATTAGCTGAACAACTGTTTTTATCTGTGTAATTGACAATGAATGTTCCTTTTTGAGCAATAGCATTATAATCCAATGGAACGATCGTCTCTGTTCTTCTGTAGTTCAGTACGGAAGGCTCTGTTCCTTCACTTACATGATTTTGTGCGTAAGCTGGCAAGTCGAAAGTGTTGCCGTAACAGATGGTCGTATCCCTTAAATCTGAGTGGATGGCAGGATGTATGGTCACTGTCATTGGAGTAGGAACGCTAGCACAATTGCTTGAAGGGAATTTCTGACGGATCAAATAATTTCTAGTCTCAGCAATATCAGTCTTTATCTTCATTGTTTCACTGAAGATAGAGTCAGGATAAGCAAATTCCAAATCTAACCATTCAACAACTAAATCGCTGTTGGTTCCTTTTTCGTTCAAGATTTGAATGCCGGTATTCTGACAGAAAACCGTATCACCTGAAATACTTGCCGGTTGTTTGTTCACAGCCAGACGGATGGTGTCTTTGGCAGTACATCCATATTGATCGGAAATAACTGTGTGATACAAACCTGATTTGTCGATGGCATTTCTGTCTGTTATCTCTATGCCGTTTCTTGTAATGCTTGTGATAGTATAAGTTTTTGCCTCCAACAATTCATCGTTGCTTGACAATGCTGCTTTGTTCACAATCTCTTCCAAGTTGAAAACCTCTGGTTCGCAAATGCCTTGAATGGTATCCAAATTCAATTGGATGGCAGAACGTACATTCGCCAATACCCAAGCTGGCTCACTCAAACATTGGGTAAGACGGTTCTCCGTTCTTGTTTCGAATTTTTGTTCTCCAATATTCTCTGTGTTGACTTCGATAGCTGTAATCTCCGTGCTCTCTTTGTACATCTTTAAGTTATAGACGTTGTTTTGATAATTAACCGGAATGTTTACGATTCCTGTCTTCTGACAAATGTCTACCGTATCATTCTCCAATTTTTGTGGAATAGGATTGATGGTGAGTGCAACGCTTCGTTCTTTCTGACAAATCTTATCGTTGGTGATGTTGTACAAACCGATTAATTGAACGGTGTCTAAACGCGCTGTCTCTTCTCCAAGAGGCAGTGGATCAAATTCTCCCATTTCATCGATAGTTGAAACGTATGCGAGCGTTTTTCCGTCAATCGTTTTTCCACGAGCGTCTATCCATTGATATTTAGGCTCTGCTTTTCCTTCGCTAGGCTTTGCTTTCAATTCTATCTTGTCTCCGCTACATACGGTAGTGTCTCCATCAAAGAGTAGGATAGGAGCCTCGTGGATGTCCAGCTTCACCAATGCTTTGGCTTGACAATTAGATACTACATCTTTCACCTTGATTAGGTAATAACCTGAATCACTGATGGCGTTGTAGTATAAAAGTTGATTAAGTGTCTCAGCCATTTCGTTTGAATTGAAGGCCTTGAGTTCAAGTGTATTTTCAGAACTGAACAATTTGTGACCTACAGAATCCAAATCGATAGTTTCATATTCGCAGATATGAAGTGTCTCTGGAATTGTGATTTTGATAGAATCCAAAACCTGATAGCTGATGTCTGCCTTCTCACTCTCACATCCGTAGATGGAATCTTTTCTCCATACTTGGTACTGAATCGGTGAGCCAGATGCTTTCTCGGCTGAAATCTTCAAAGTGTCTGAAGTGATAGTATCGTTTCCTCCTATCTTGTTCCAAATATAGATGTAGTCTCCTGCAATCAAATTAGGAACGATGACCGTGTCAACTCCTTGACATAGATAGATAGGCATGTCAACCTTGAATGCTGGCATGTCAGGTTTGTTGATGAAGTTGACCTTCGTAGTATTCTCTGTTTCGCAACCGTTCTTGTCTGTATAGTGAATCTTATAGATTCCTGTTTGGGTTACCTTCGTTGAGTCTTCAATGTCTGAATCTATTCCGTTTGAAAGGAATGTAATTCTGTCGATGGCCAACTCATAACCTGTTGTTGACTCTTTCCGCTTGTTCTTTGCGTATGCAGCTAAGTTGAATGGCTCTGGCATACATACGTTGGTGTCGCGTAAGGTAACATCCGTATGTTTGTTGATTCGGAATGATACTTCAGAAAGTTCTCCGTGACAAACAGTATCTGTCTGGATGTTCAATTGTTTGACCAAATAAGTATAAACGGTGTCTTTTACAACAGGAATATCGATTGTTTCGCTTTGGAACATCTCTGTGTTGTCATCATCAAGCCATTGTAATCTGAATTTGATGGAATCTTGTTCGTCTCTCTTGATGAATACCTTCTCATCGGCTCCTTTTGAATCTTGACAGAAAATGAATTCTCTGTCTTCCAACTGAGCTGGTGTTTCATACACTTTGATCTTTTGAGTGATGGTGTCGTAGCAAGAAGTTCCTTCCAATCTTTCAACCAAAAGAATGGTGGTGTCTGCCATAATGTTTTTCAGGGTGAAAGTAGAAGTTGTGCTTTCTACTTTGTCCTGACCCTCGGTTAACCAAACATAAGAGACCGCCCTGTTTTCGCCTACAGCCTTGAGCTCCATGTCGTTTCCTTGACAAAGGGTGCTCTTTCCTTCAATTCTGAAGGTTGGTTTCTGATGGAAAATCAAACGAAGTTTATTGGTTGTTTCACAGCCTGTCAATTCGTCTTTAACAGTGAAGACATAGTTGGTAGTGTCTTGAACTGTCTTGGTTACATCAGCAAGCTCGTTTTCTACAATGTCAAATCCATTAGCAGTGATTGAATATTTGATGACAGACAATCTCTTCTTGTCGATGATGAATGATGCTTTAGCGGTATCCATTACATTGATGTGCTCGTTTACACACAACTCGATGGTTCCGTTTTTGCCTATTGTTTTCGTCTCAATAGGAGAGGCTACAATAACGATGATGGAATCAGGGTCGCTTACACAAGTTGTATAATTGTTTTGAGAGTAAGCAATGTAAAGCATATCATTTTTGTTTTCTGAGATAAGAAGGCTGTCTCCTTTTGTGCCATTTTCATATTCACCCCAGAAAATATCAGTCAATGTAGCGTCGATGTTCTTGTCTTTTGCCTTGATGTACAAAGGCGCATTGTCTTTACAGAAGTAGATGGTATCCATTCCGTTTTCGATAACAGGAATAGAAGGCTTTCTGTTGATAGTGACGAATACGGTATCAGAAGCAACGCAGACTTTCTCAGCATCGGTTACGGTATAGATGTAAGAGACGCTGTCTTTTCCGTCCATGTACTCAAGCTTGGAAACCTCTTCTTTTGTCATCGGTTTCTTGTTCCCGTTGTTAAGAAGAGCGTATTCTACATTGATGTTGTCTATGTTTGTAAGGTTCACAGCTTCTGTGTTGCTGAGTAGGTAATCCCAAACTTTAGTGTCGAAGTCTACGATTTCAGGCTGACAAACTCTCTCTACATCTTTCATGCGGAGGTCGAGTGCCTTGTTGATAGTGATTTGGATGGTTGTATCCTTATAACATCCAGTTATCCTATTTGTCTGACGGATAGTATAAGGAATAACTTTTCTCAATCCATTCATCTCAACAGAATCAGTCTTGATAGGGTTGCTGATAGAATCCATCTGCTCGCTAAACCATTGGATGCTGAGTGATCCTGATGCGTTATCTTCTGATACTTTTGTTGAAACAGGAATCAAATGGACACCTGTATTCTGGCAGAAGGTATCGTTATAAGCGATAGCAGAAGTCGGAATCTTCTTCACATCCATGTAAACTTCAAGAGTGTCTGAACATCCCATCGTATCGATAGCGATAACGCGGATGGTCTCGCTCTTTTCTAACTGAAGTTTTTCAGGTTTTGGAAGAATCTCTCTGTCGTCAGCACGTAGCCATTTGTATTCGTAACGGCTGTCAGTAGGAGTTGGCAACAATGTGTCGGCATACTGGCAAACAACGATGTTGTCAATCTTCTTGATGGTTGGTAATCCACGGAAGATGATGGAGAATTCGTCAGAAATACGGCAACCACTGATGGAGTCGAGAACTTCTAATGAATATCTTGTCGAATCGTCTACGTTTCTACCTTTTGTAGAGTGTATGCTAGAAAGGATATCCTTGTTGATGGCAGCACTTGCTGTTGTGCCGTTCATTTTGTAAAGCTGGTATCCGATGTTTGATTTGAATTCAGAATGGTTTTGTGCTTTGATGGCATCTGTAATCATGCTGTCCAAGTTAACCACCTCTCCGTAGCAATACTTCTTAACTCCGAAGCTCTTGAAGTTCAAAGAACCGGAGATGAAAGCAACAATAGTGTCTGGGATACTTACGCAACCTGTCTCCATCTCTTTAGAGAATGCAGTGTAAGTCTTGTAAACTTCCGTGATGTTGAGGCTGTCATTGCTGTAAGCCGAAGTATATTCACCCCAGAAGATGTTCGTCTTTGTCTGGTCCGGATTGATGTCTTTAGCACCTAACAAGATAGGGGCGTCATCTTTACAGAAGTAGATGGTATCCAATCCATTTTCTATAATAGGAGTGGTTGGTTTCCTGTTGATAGTGACGAAAACGGTATCAGAAGCAACGCAGACTTTCTTTCCATCTGTAACAGTGTAGATGTAAGATACGCTGTCTTTTCCCTCCATATACTCAAGTTTAGCAACCTCTTCTTTTGTCATCGGTTTCTTGTTCCCATTGTTAAGAAGAGCGTATTCAACATTGATGTTATCTAAGTTTGTGAGGTTGACAGCGGCTGTATTGCTTTGCAGATAATCCCAAACTTCAGTGTCGAAGTCTACGATTTCAGGCTGACAGACTCTCTCTACATCTTGCATGCGGAGGTCGAGTGCCTTGTTGATAGTGATGTGGATGGTTGTATCCTTATAACATCCAGTCAAGCTGTTTGTCTGACGGATAATATAAGGTATAACCTTTTTCATTTCATTCATGACAACCGTATCGGTGTTGATAGGTCTCTGGATGGAATCCATCTGCTCGCTAAACCATTGGATGCTGAGTGATTCTGTTTCATTATCTTCTGATGCTTGTGTAGAAACAGGAATCAAATGAGTTCCAGAATTCTGACAGAACGTATCATTGTAAGCAATTGCAGAAGTTGGGATCTTTTTCACATCCATATAGACAGCGAGAGTGTCTTGACAATCCATTGTGTCGACAGCGACGAGACGGATGGTCTCGCTCTTTTCCAATTGAAGTACAGCCGGCATCGGAAGTATTTCCTTGTCGTTAGCACGCAACCAGTGGTATTCGTAACGGCTGTCGGTTGGAGTAGGTAACAGCGTATCTCCGAGTTGACAGACCACAATGTCGTCAATCTTCTTGATGGTTGGTAAACCGCGGAAGATGATAGAGAAAGTATCTGTGATGTTGCAACCGCTGATAGAATCAAGAACTTCTAGATAATATCTGGTAGAATCATCTACATTTCTGCCCTTTATTGAATGTAAACTAGAAAGAACATCCTTGCTCACAGGAGCAGCGTTAGGAGTCGTTCCGTTTACCTTGTAAACCTGGAATCCAATGTTGGATTTAAATTGAGGATTGTTCTGATTGTTGATCGCTTTCTGAATCATGTTTTTCAAATCAACCACCTCACCGTAGCAGTATTTCTTAACTCCGAAACGCTTGAAATAAACTGAATTGGAAATGTAAGCCACGATTGTATCAGGAATACTAACGCAACCAGTCTCCACGTTTTTGGTGAATGCAGTATATTTCTTGAAAGATTCAGTGATTTTGAGACTGTCATTGCTGTAAGCTGAAGTATATTCACCCCAGAAGATGTCTGTCTTTGTTTGGTCCGGATTGATATCTTTAGCACCTAACAAGATAGGAGCATCATCTTTACAGAAGTAGATGGTATCCAATCCGTTTTCTATAATAGGCGTAGTTGGTTTTCTGTTGATAGTGACGAATACAGTATCTGAAGCAACGCAGACTTTATCTGCGTCTGTTACAGTGTAAATGTACTCCACACTGTCTTTACCATCCATGTATTCGAGTTTGGAAACCTCTTCTTTTGTTTTGTCAGTTTTGGTGCCATTATTAAGCAAGGCATACTTGACATCAATATTGTTCAAATTGGCAAGATTGACATCATTAGTGTTTGCACCAAGATAATCCCAAACATTGGTGTCGAAGTCAACCGTGTTAGGCTGACAAACTCGATCTAAATCAAGCATCTTCAAATCAAGAGCTTTCTTGATGGTGATGTTGATGGTTGTGTCTTTGTAACAATTTGAGCCTTGTACAATTTGACGAATAGTGTATGTGAATACCTTCGTCAATCCTGTCATGTTGACAGTATCAGTATTGATTGGTGTTTTGATTGGGTCGTTATTAGCGCCGAACCATTCTATTTTTATTGAACCTGCATTGATGTCAGCAGAAGGGTTGATGGTAACAGGAACCAAATGAATTCCGGAATTCTGACAGAATGTATCGCTGTAAGCAATTGCAGACTTCGGTTCTTTGTTTACAACCATGTTGACGGCAAGCGTATCATAACATCCCATTTCATCATTAGCAATGAGACGGATGGTTTCGCTTTTGGTTAGCTGTAGCTTTTCTGGTTTTGGAAGTATCTGATCGTCGTCTTCACGCAACCATTTGTAGCTGTATTTGTTATCGGTAGGAGTAGGCAACAAGGTGTCTACAAACTGACAAATAACGATGTCTTCAATCTTCTTGATGGTTGGTAATCCGCGGAAGATGATTGTTGCGGTGTCTTTTTCAAAACATCCGCTGATGGTATCCATCACCTCGATGAGGTAACGGGTAGAATCACTTGCGTTACGAGTCTTTGAAGATCCTAATTTGGATAATTGTCCACAATCTAAAGCAGGAGTCTGTTTGCTTGTTCCGTTTAGACGGTATACTTTGTATCCAATATTGTTATCTGGTATAAATCTGTTGTTAGCTTTAATGCTTTTCTCCACACTATCGCACAATGAAATCGTTGTTCCATAACAGAACTCCTTTTTGCCGAAAGGTTTATAGTCGAAAGTCTTTTCAATTTTAATCTCAATGTTGATTTTCTCACCTTTACAAAGAGAAACAGTGTCTATTTGGTGAACCGCATATAGAGCACTTTTATTACCATCAGTTTTAATAGACTCTTCGGGTTCCCATACAAGTTTTGTATTATGGTCAAGAACATTAATGTCTGCACCTATTTTTGTTTTGAGGTTCTCAATCTCATTGTTAGCACATAAATAGACAGTTGTGTCCTTCTCCGGATAAGGAAGGTGAGGTTTTGGGTTGATGATGGCATCAATACCTATTATTTTTCCTTCACACCTAGTGATTTTGTTTGTCTGAGAGATATAGAACAGATTATTCTTTTTAGATGTAATAAACTCACCAGCAGAATCTGTTTGGATAAATGCTTTGTCACCAGATATTTTATTCATAGCAGAATCATAATATGTAGGTTCAAGCGATTCTGTGCTTAATTCTGGCATTACAATTGATACAGCATCGTCTCCTTGGCACAAAACGACAGTGTCTGGTCTTGGTGTGTTTCTTACAGAATCATTAACGATAATTTGAACGTTCAACCAAGGACCCTTACATCCTAATTGAGTTGATTGACGAACACAGTATATAGAAGTGTCAGGGTATTGAAAATCGATGATGACCTTCTCTTTCTTGACATTTCCATTCGTTACTAAATTATCGCAGTCATCTTTCAAATTATCTTTTGCATACCATTCCATCAGGTAATCTGCAGATGGATAACCTAATGTTGGCAATGTATCGCTGCTGAAAGGATTTACACCTTTGCAGTATGTGAAATTTACGATACTTTCTGCTGTCGAAATTGTCTTTGTTGTATCTTCAATTCTAGGATATGTGTTGATGTTGCTGTCAACTATTATCTTAAATGTATCTGCTTCACTGATACAACGGTTACTGTCGACTCTTACAACAAAGAAATCATTTTGGTTGGCAGTTGTATTGCTTGTCTTAGGGTCGTAAATGGTTTGAGAAGAATAATTTATTCCTCCCGTATATAGATATGTTGGCATTGCATCGCCTTTTTTACTCCAATACCAAGTCTCTTTATTATTTGCTTTGTCCTTTTCTGTGTTGCTTAGGAAAATGTTCATGTCTGTTGCTGGGTTATCTCCAACGCAATAAAGAATAGAATCAGGACCTGCAAATTCAGGAGCTGTCTTGGAGAAGCACATAATTTTAACGGTGATTAAACTTCCTGCACCAAAACAGCCGTTGCTAGTTTGGTTTCTAACAACAAAATTTAAGTTTCTTACTCCATCTGTAGTGCAAGGACTGTCATAATCAAATCCTGCTAATAACTCTTCAAGTAAAGTGGAATTTTGGGAAATAGATTCTTTTATGTTCTCGTTAATGTCAGAAGATACCCCTTCTAGATATTTATAGAAATGAAGAAGACTGGTGTTGAAATTGCCATTCAGACCTTTTAGATGAGTCAAAACATCATTTGCTGTCAATTTGTAATATTGACAGATTTGCATTGTGTCTGTTTTGACTGTATCTGCCTTAGGGTTGATGGTAATTGTAAAGTAGTCTGGTTGACTTTCACATTTGTCTCTAAAGTAAACAGCTGCAAAATTGAATGTACCTGAAGTGTCTTTCCTTACGTATATGGTATCTCCTACACCTAATGTGTCTTTGTCTATAAACGAAGATTTATATTTGTACCATCTAACTGAATAATTCTTTGTCTCGTCGTCTTTGTTAACAAAAAGTTTGATGGAGTCTTTTTCCTCCATTGTTTCGCAAACTATAGGGAATGTTTTGTCAATCTTCGGTTGCTTGTCAATTTTGAAATCAGATACCTTAATAAATAATGTGTCGTTTTCTCCAGCACAATCCTCCGTTAAACTTTTTTGCCTAAAAATGAGTCTTGATGTTCCAGCATGTTTTGTAGAGATTAAAATATCAGTACTTCCATATTCTTTTGCATTATCTTTAATAGACCAATTAAATGTTGATCTGAAAGTTCTATCAACAATGATGTCGTTGTGAGAGTTTCCAAGGGTGTCTAAAATATCGACATAGACATCGAAGAGCGAATCCTTAATGATTGTCAGCGGTTCTATCTCACCATCCAAGCAGTAGTATAAAGTTTCATTTACTGCAAGTGTATCTCCTTGATAAATAAGGGTAGGGGCTGTAATTTCTTTCTTGATGAATTGTAAAACAACATACTTGTCGCAGTCGTTACTGTCTTTCTGAATAATCCAAGGGGAGTCGTAGAAGAGATATAATGATGTATCTTTATCTATATCAAAAGCTTCGTCTTTTTTAGAAAGATCAGTAATATTTATTGCATAAGTTTGGCTGGCATCGTATTTATGCAATGTGTCTTTTTCTGAGAAAAGAGCATAAATGGATGTGACAGGCCTTTTCATATTGATGATTTTATCAATAGAGTCTGTCAATAGAGATGCATCTCCATAGCAATTTAACTTGGCATCCAACTTTTCTCTGGATGTGCCGCCACTAGTGAATAGGGATAAGTCCTTGGCAAGACCTAACAACTCTTCCATTTGAGATTTATTGACGCCATGAATCTTGGTGAAATTCACCAGACTGTCTCTTTTCGCCAATTCCCATATGCAGGAATCAATTTTAGCTATAGAGTCGGCGTTTACATTACGTTTCTTCAATAAATCGTCAATTTCAGCAATCGTAATTCTTACTTCTTTACAGAATGGTATTTTTATTGTGTCAGGAACCAATCTGCATGAACCTTGAGCATTAATGGCGATTTCTATTTTTTTAGCCTCTTTGTCCTTTAAATAGATGCCATTATGCTCTGTCTTTGCTTCATTTAGACCAGAAGAGCATGCGTCACCGCCACCACCTGTACCACCACCTGTACCACCACCTGTACCACCACCAGTGCCACCACTGCCACCACTGCCACTGCCTCCATTTAAATCCAGAAGCAATTCGCACTTATAATCTTCCCAATCCTTTTTGGTTTCAAGTTTTTCTGACGAACTTTCTACAACAGATGTCTGTTGAGAATTGCTTCCGGTTACTGATAGCTCGGCTTGAGGAGTCATGATCGTCTTTCTTCCTGTAATCGTTGTTTTTTCATAAGACCAATCTTTGTTGAGCTTCGTTTTTAGTGTAAGCTGTATAGTAATAGCATCTTGATATTTGATGCTTGAAGGAATCTCAAAATTAGGGAATGACAGTTCTATCAGTCCATTCTTTATTTGGGCAGGATCTGTTGTCGCTAAATTCTCGTTTGTTTTGTTTAATACTGATAGATATGAATTTATGGTTTTTAACAAACTATTTTGCGCATCTTTATTGTTATTATTTAGTGAACTTAGATATTGATTAGGAGATGATTGACCGTCTGCTGTTGTGATTTTTGCGTACTTATATCCACTTACATTAATATTTTTATTTACGTTAATAGATATGGCAGTTACTGAGTCGATGTATTCAGATAGCGGAATGTTCAGCTTTATGTTGCTCATTCCCTCTTCGTTGTCTCCAACCGTAACGTAAAGAGTTGTTTTATATTCTTTGCCAGGTTCTAGCGATGTTTGGTCTGTTGCTATTGCCAACTTTGTTTCTGGAACATCAGGAGCTCCGATTAAAACAATAGCATTTGTAAGAAAGTGATATTCATTACCTGGAGTTATACATACATTGAATGAATTGCCTAAAAACAGAGAGTCTTTAGAACTATCTGTTCCTTTTTTGTATGCGTCAGGAGAAATGGGAAAGACTCTTAAATCGTAACCTCTTGAATAATCTATAATGTTAGAGAAGTCACCACATTCTGAAGTTTTGTAATTGTAAGAAATGGCACTTCCCATTACGTTGTTATCTGTATAGTCATCAAAAGGAATAGAACGTTTTGATGCGTAGTTGTCATATTTTGTGAACAATTCTTCTTCACTGTCTCTGTTTGTTAGGATACGGTCAGCAGCTTGTTCTCTAAATCCACCGAATGCAGCATATCCAAATGTGATTGTATCGTTGAGAATATTGTCTTTTTCACTTCCAAAATTAAAGTTGGCCAAAATAGGATCTGGTTTATTGTTGTTCTCGTTGGCCTCTCCTAAAACATCACAATCATAAATCATTATGTTTTTTTTGGCTAAAGTAGGATGTTTGTAGACTATTGTGAGTGACCAACCAGAGAAAAGACCTTCAATAAGGAAGCTTGATTTTTTTAGTTCGCTTTGTACGTTAGCTATATAAATTCTTTTGAGAGAATTGTTGAAGTTGACTGATCCTTTTTTTAAAATGCTGTTTATCAATTCAGTTACATCAGCATGACAAGAATAAAAACCAGCTTCGCTCGATTTTTTTAAGATAGGAATAATGGGTCCTACTTCTGCAGTAACTTCGTGAAATCCATCTCCGTTACCTGCGTCATCTGTGATTTGCAAATAAACTGTATTTCGATGATCGATGGATCCGTCAACCATACGTCCTCCCCAAGATAATCTTGCGTATTCTATATCAGTAGTGTCGCATTCCTGATTAGGGTTTGGGATACAGAATTTTGCAAAGTTACAGTTGTCGAGAGTGAGTGTTTGCGAACTACCAGATATGTCTAATGATATAGGAGTATTTATGATGTTTCTTATGTCGCCACCTTCGTTGCTTTCGTTAATCTCAGTACCTGCTGCTAAATCAAGTTCGGTGTTAGTATTGCCCACCATGAAACAGTTACCGTTCATGGTTGAAGAGAATACAGGCTTAAAGTCGGTACCGCTAACGCCTTGAGAGGAAAAGATAAGAATGGTAAGGATGATGAAGAGATAATTTCTTTTCATGATTTGTTTCTTTCTGCTTATTTTAAATGTATATCAATTACTTCTCCGGTTTCGATTCATTCTATTATAACAAGGAAAAGTATTATTTTCTTTTTTTGCAATAATCATGCCAATTGAAACATTTGTTGTTTAATGCAATTGGAACTAGTTAAATGACAGCTGCAAATGTAGCATTTAAAATGTTAATATGCTAATCTATAGCACTAGTGTCTCTTAATTTATGTTAATCAAATTTGAAGTCGAAATAGAGTTGTCCGTCATCCGGCTTTTCTTCATCCTTGAGTGGCAGAAGAAGGTCGCGTATATTATCCATGGTGAGCGCAGACTTGCCAAGGATTCGCATGACTTCGAATACGGGTCTGCCGATTTTGAGATCATGCTCAATGATGGCAATGAGGCAGTAGGTGATGATGGCAACATGAATTTGAATACGTACCGCATT
>Ga0208197_1002615_pt1 | contig 15627 bp, 7 predicted proteins | sample AD_JPNNA4_MetaG_FD_184444 | JGI IMG/M metagenome (GOLD analysis project Ga0208197, IMG submission 184444) | Active sludge microbial communities of municipal wastewater-treating anaerobic digesters from Japan - AD_JPNNA4_MetaG (SPAdes) (version 2) | ecosystem: Engineered > Bioreactor > Anaerobic >...
CCCGGTTCCCGTGTCGCCGGTGGTTCCGGAAGGTTGTTGCGTTTCGCTGCCTTTGGTTTCCCGGGGTTTTGTCTCCTCCGTCTTGGTCTGCTGCGGGGGCTTTTCATCCTTCGGTTTTTCGGTTTTTGACTCTTCCTGTTTCCCCTCTTTCTTCTCCTCCGGTTTGCCCTTGTCTCCTTCCGGTTTCTGGGCGCCCTCCGGTGATTTCCCCTCCTCTTTCTTTTCCTGCTTTTCTTCCTTGCCTTTTTCCGTAGGGGTGGTGTCTTTGGCGTGTTTGTCGATTTCCACCGATGTCGCCGGTCGCAGTGTCGGGGGACGGTCGGGGGCCGTCACCACCATGGCCTGTCCGGCATTGATGGTGACGATCCGGGTGGGCATCTTGACATTGTAGCCGTAACCGCTGCCCCGCTGGAAGGCGAATCCGCTCTGGCCGTTCTGGAAGTAGGCGAAGAACATGGTACCGCGGACACCGCAGATGGCGGTGGGGGTATGTACTTCGAAGACCCCCTTCTTCTGGAGTTTGTCCACGACGGCCTGGGTCTTGCCGCGGAAAAGACTGAAATAACTTTTCTTTCCCTCTTCCGGCTGGTACTGGGATACACGCAGGCGGGTGTTTTCCGCCAGTCTCAGAACATTGCCGTCCAGAAATTTCACTTCCGCCTTGGACTTGCTCTTCGACCTGAGGATGTCGCCCACACTGACCGGGTCGCCCGCCCGGACGTCCCTCGTCACCCCGCCGCCGGTGGTCAGGTCCACCCTTCCCTCTATTGCGGTTATCGTCCCCACGGGGGCTGCCTGAACGACCGGAGGCAGAAAAAATATACATACGAAGATTAACGATAATAACAATTTGACCTTTCTGTTCATTGTTATGCCCTCCCCTTAGTCAAGGGTTGTCGGATTTTTATCTGTTTGCCTTTTTTTCGCCGTTTTCTCGCCGTTAGATTATAACGATCGCCGGGATTTGTGCAATGCCCGGCCTGTGATCTTGGTCACAGACCAGGTGTGATTTTTTCACACGGGCTTCCATGACCACAGGCAGACAAAACGGCTGATGAAAATATCCGGATCGCTGCGGACATCTTCAGACAAACCCCCATGCCCGGCGCGATCACAACGAAGCATGAAAATAATCGGGCACTTGTCTACATTTTCATATAAATTTTCATGCCGGGGCGGCACCCGCGAACTTTGAAAATAATTTAAGTGAGGTCGCCCCGGTGTATTTTCATGCTAACCCGTCAGAAACGCAATTCACAGCCGGCGGAGTACAGGCTCCGATCGTAATCGTAAGCATAAATGTTGGAATTTGCTCTGGTTCCAGCATATTGCACCAGGAGGCTCAAATACCGGTTGATGTCCAGGGTAAGCCCCACGGCCCCGGTGTAGATCTGGTCTTTCCTCTTGATATTATTGTAGCTTGTGTTTTCGTAACGATAACTCTGAAAGTAGGCGTCGCCGCTGATCTGGAGCTTCAAATTCTTCCAGAGGGGATAGATCAGGTTCGCGGTGAGGCGTAAGCCCTGATTGTCGTAAAAAATGCCGTAAGTGTTGTTGATGATGTACCCGCATTTGAGGTTGAAAATGCCGGTGGGGGCGAACAGCCACATCCAGCTTATATAGCTGTCCAGCCCGGAGCCGCTCATATCGTTCAATTCCGGATTGGCCACGGTTTTGAAATTGTTGTTTTTGGCATAGGCTCCGGAGAGTTCGATAATGTGATTGGCGGCGGGAAGGAAGCGGACAAGCGGTCCGACGACGCCGTTTTCCGAATAACGGCGGTAGCCGCCGCCGTTGTTGTCATAGTCCCCGCGTTTCATGACGAAAGTGTAGTTGGCATTGATGTTGATGGCGAAGGAACCGAAATTGAAACCGGGAGCAGCGGAAAAGGACTGGGCGTAAACATCGTACGTCGTTGAGTTTTTCTCGTGGACGTTACTCAGGGCGGTGAATCCGGCATTGAAAAGCCAGTTGCCGGGGAGAATGGGGATGAAGTCCAGGCGGGCTGTCGAAGACAGTCCGAAGCTCTTCTCGCTGCTTTCGTTTACGAAATTGTTGGAGCTCTGCACTTGAGGCGACGTGTCCGGGTAATACAGAAACGGCTCCTGGAGCATGTTGGTGTCATACTGACCGAGGGTGGTGAGGGTGAGTCTTAAAGGCCGTTGCAGAAAACTCTGCTCTTCCACGAGGTCCTGATAGCGTCGGGCGAAGGTGCCGAGATCCGACAGGGGGTCCTGGGTGACGGCGGCCTGGAACCGCTCCTTGGCCTTCGCGAATTTCCGGTCGCCCATGAGGGCGATGCCGATCTGGAAATCCGCCGCCTGAGTATAATTCTTGTCCAGTGTCTTGGCCTTTTCGAAGGAACCGATGGCCGCGGAGAATTTTCCCTTTCGCGAGAGGATCATGCCCTTCAGGAAGGCTGTCTTGGCCGGGTAGATGTCGTTTTTTTCAGCGACGGCGATCCATTTTTCCGCCTCCTCGATCTGTTCCGTCTGAATCAGCACATCGATCAGTTCCACAGCCGCTTCCTTGATGGACGGCTTCAGGGTGACCGCGTCGGTAAACTGGGGGATGGCCTGTTGAAAATTGTTGGTTTGTTTGTAGCACATTCCCAGAAAGAAGGCGGCGGTCGATGAGGAAGGATCCCGGCGGCGAACCTCGGTGAGGATCTCTATAGCCTCTTCGTAATTTTCGTGCTGATACTGGCCTATGCCGTCTTCGATTCGCGCCTGCATTTTATCCGTTCCGGTCTCTGCCGCTCGGAGCTGCCCGGTTCCTGACAGCGGCGAACCCAGTGTCAAAAAGATCAAGACCACAAGTAAAACATCAATAGCTTTAATCTTGTTCCCCATAGCTGCGCCACCCTCATTTCCTCTAATGAAAAGCGGATAATATCTATAGGGAATATTTCGGGATAAGACAACTTTTTTTTGTCCCGCCTATGGGCCCGGTTCGTCCGGTTGACAACCGATATCCCGGAGGATGAACGCTTTCTTTCTCACCTAAACATATGTAACAATGGGGCCGGGATAGTTCTCCTGAAGGATTGACGACGCACAGGGGATTTTGTTTGACTTGCCCGGGGAATTCAATTATGTCTCACCGTTGTGGAGACCGCACGTTCCGGTCTATGTTTTCCGGACCCGCGACACTGCCGGCCCCTCAATATCGGAGACTGTCGTAATTATCGTGATGAAAGAAAAAAAAGTTCCACCGGACGCCTTTCCGGACCGAGATCCCTCTCCCTGCCGCCAGGCCGGCCGGTTCGAGAGTATCGGCGTAAAGCTGCCGGAGACACGCCTTACCACCAAGGAAATCATGGCGGGCGTGAAGATGTGGGGGAAGATCGATCTCGAAGGGCTCACCGGCATCGTCGAGCGCCGGATCTGCTCCGCGGGAGAGGATTCCTATACCTTGTCCATCGCCGCCGCCCGGGATTGTCTTCGTTATTCCCGCTACCGGGCCGAAGATCTGGAGATGATCATCTGCTGCTCGATCACCCGCTACCGGGAAGGGCTGAACTTCGTTTACGAACCGCCGGTTTCGCTCACCGTCAAAGAAGCCATAGGGGCCTCCCAGGCCATGAACTTCGACATCACCAACGCCTGCGCGGGCATGCTTACCGGGGTCTATATCATGAATGATTTTATCCGACGGGGGGTGATCAAATGCGGCATGGTCATCTCCGGCGAATATCTCTCCTCGGCGGTCCGTAACGCCGTTCCCAAGGTTAAAACGGTGTTCAGCGGCCAGCTTGCCTCCCTAACCGTCGGCGACTGCGGGGCGGCGGTAATCATGGAAAGGGCCCCCGCGGGCGGCGGCGGGCTTCATGTCTCCAATTTCCTCACCCTGGCTAAGTACAGCGACCTTTGTATCGGTGAGCCCTGCGCCTACGCCCCGGGGGCGCAGATGGTCACCGCGGCCCGCAAGATCCATCAGGTGGCCATCGCCGATTCCCCGCCCATTTTGAAACGGGCCCTGGCGGAAGCGGGTGTCGAATACGGCGACATCGATCATTTCATTCCCCACCAGACCTCCATCCGGGCCATCTATTCCGGCGGTAAACACCTGGCGAGGTATCTCGGCAGCAATGTCAAGAACATCGTCACCAACTTTCAGGAATACGGCAATACCGCCTCGACCACCCATTTTCTGGCCATGTACAGATACCTCCGGGAGGGCAGGTTCAAGAAGGGGGACAAAATCTTGATTATGGCTTTTGCCTCGGGGCTGGTCATCGGGGTGGTGATTTTTACTATGGACGATTTGGTGGATCGGTATGGGAGCGCTGATTGAAGCAGCCGCGGTAAGTCGTCCGGGGTTTTTCCGCGGCGGTTCGGTGGATCTGGCCGTAAAGGCGGCAGCGGACTGTCTCGCTGCGGCGGGACTCGATCCCAATGACGTGGGGATCCTCGTCAATACAGGCATCTACCGGGACCGGGACATCGGCGAACCATCGATCGCCTCTTTCATTCAGCGGCGTATCGGGGCCAACGAGATCTTCACCGGCGCCCGCAGCACCTTTTCCTTTGATCTGAACAACGGCGGCGGCGGCATAATCACCGCGGCGATGATCGTGGATGGGTTTCTTACCTCCGGGACGGTGAAATACGGTCTGATCGTAACCAGCGACAATGAACCTCATCCCGGCCAATGTGTATCCTACCCCTTTATACCGGCCGGAGCGGCGCTCCTTCTTTCGGCCGGGAGAGAGGATGAGGGTTTTGTCGGTTTCCGGACCGATACAGAAGGAAAGTATGCTGCCGATTTCACGAGTCGGATCGAATGGCGGGAAAAGAAGGGGAAGGAGAGAAACATCCTGGTAGTAAGGCAAGAGCAGGACTATGCCGCGCATTGCGCCCTTTGCGCACGGAAGTCACTGGATCTTTTCCTCGCGGAAATGTCCCTGCGGATCGAAGACATAGACATCGTCATCCCCTCGCAGAGCCCCGCGGGATGGCTGGAGGAGATCAAGAGAATCGAAGGGATGGAAAGACGGCTCGTGGTTCCGCCCGGCGGCCCGCCCCGGATGCATACGGCGGGGCCGGGGTTCGCTCTGGCGCTGGCAAGACAAGACGGCCGGTTCGACAGGGCGAGAAACTGTCTCTTTCTCACCGTCGGCGCCGGAATTACGGTATCCCTTGCCTTGTACAGAAATCCGGCCCGCAAGAACCAATGACGCCCGTATAAATCAAGAACATAAAAGATGAAAGGCCATGGGCTGCCTCGCCGATGAAACTTGTACCCGCCGTGTCCGGCGCCGATGCCATTCCCCTTCCCTTCGACATCACCCCGCACCGGCCGTTATACCCTTTCGCGAGCCATTGGCTGAAGGGTCCGGGATTTTTTTATCACTATCTCGACGAAGGCCGGGGGGAACCCGTCGTGGCGGTGCATGGCAACCCCACCTGGTCTTTCTATTACCGTAAGGCGGTGCAAGCGTTATGTTCCGATCATAGGGTGATCGTCCCGGATCATGTCGGCTGCGGCCTGTCGTCGCGTCCTTCGGAAAAGATATTCGCCTATACACTGGCCGGTCATGTGGACAACCTGGAAGCCCTTTTGGACTGTCTGGGACTGGAACGGAACGTGACCCTCATGATTCACGACTGGGGCGGAATGATCGGCATGGCCTGTGCCTGCCGGAGACCGGAGCGGATCGCCCGGATTGTGGTCCTCAATACCTGGGCTTTTCTCATTCCCCCGGAGATAAAGCTGCCCTGGCAGTTGTCTTTCATCCGCAGTTTTCCGGTCCTGCCGGAACTGCTGGTCCGCGGCGGGAATGCCTTTTCCTATCTGGCGACCTTTCTGGCGGTGGAGAAGCAAATGGCGCCGGCGGTAAGGGCCGGACTTACAGCCCCTTACAACAACTGGGAGAACCGGATCGCCACCCTCCGTTTTGTTCAGGACATCCCGCTTCACCCCGACGACCGGAGCTACCCTCTCGCCAAGTGGACGGATGAACATCTCCATCTCCTGAGGGGTATCCCCATGACGATCTGCTGGGGAATGAAGGATTTTGTCTTCGACGAGATCGCCCTTTCGGAATGGCGGCGGCGGTTTCCCGAGGCGGAGGTGCACACCTTTCCCAACGGCGGGCATTATATCCTCGAAGACGAGGGGGAGGCGGTCATCGAAGTGGTCCGGTCCTTCCTAGCGGGACACCCGCTTCCCGAATAGATGTCTTCATGAAGATCAAGGGGGCCGGTAATGAAAGATAATACGGACGTTATGAACAACCGGGAAAACACCACGAACATCAGTGCCCATCTCAGCCGTGTCGCCCGCCTCTTTCCCGGCAAGAAGGCGGTTGTCTGTCCCGCCGCTCCCGGCTCTCCGGAGTTTGTCCACTGGACGTTCCGGGAACTCGACGAAGAGACGGACCGTTTGGCGCACGGTTTCCAGCGGGTGGGCATCGGCAGGGGGGTGAAGACCATCCTCATGGTCCGACCGTCCCTGGAACTCTTCGCCGTCACCTTCGCCCTCTTTCGGGTGGGGGCTGTCCCGGTGATGATCGATCCCGGCATGGGGAGGCAGAAACTCGTGGAAAATCTCTCCTCCATCGGCGCCGAGGCCTTTATCGGCATCCCCCTGGCTCACGTCCTTCGGCTGCTCTCGCCGGGTAAGTTCTCCACGCTCAAGGTAAAGGTCACCGTGGGACGGCGCCTTTTCTGGGGGGGGTACGGGCTGGACGAATTCCGCACGGGGCCCTGGCGCCCCTTTCCCCCGGTGCCTGTCCGCCCTGACGAACAGGCGGCGATCTTCTTCACCACCGGCAGTACCGGGCCCCCCAAGGGCGTAGTCTATGAACACGGGATGTTTGACGCCCAGGTTCGCTTTCTTAGCGCCCATTTCGGCTATGGCCCGGACGAGGTGGACCTGGCCGCCTTCCCCCTCTTCGCCCTCTTCGACGCCGTTTTGGGGATGACCTCCGTGATCCCCGACATGGATCCCACACGCCCGGCGCAGGCCGATCCCCGGAAGATCATCCATGCCTTGGAGGTAAACGGCTGCAACAGCATGTACGGATCTCCCGCGTTGTTGGAGAATCTCGCCCGCCATGGAAGGGAGACGGGGAAGAAACTTCCGAATCTCAAGCGGATAGTTACTGCCGGCGCCCCGATCCGTCCCGAACTCATAGAGGCCGTCCACCGCATGCTGCCCCCTGATGCCCGGATCCATACCCCGTACGGGGCCACGGAGGTTCTGCCCGTGAGCGACATCGACAGTCGGGAGATTCTGGCCGAGACGCGGCATATTGGCGATAAGGGCGGCGGAACCTGTGTCGGGCGTCCTTTGCCGGGGATGGAGGTACGGATCATCGCGATCACTGACGAACCTCTGGATACGATCGGCGATGCCGCAATTCTCCCGCCGGGAGAAATCGGGGAGATTGCCGTCAGGGGGCCGGTGACGACCAAGGAATATTATCGGCTCCCCGCGGCGACCCGACTGGCGAAAATGGCCGACGACGAGGGCGGGATATGGCACCGTATGGGGGATGTGGGTTACCTGGACGCCGGGGGAAGGCTGTGGTTTTGCGGCCGGAAGGCCCACCGGGTGGAAACGGCGGCGGGGCGGTTGTTTACCGTCCCTTGTGAAGCCGTCTTCAACCGCCATCCCCGCGTAAGACGTTCAGCCCTCGTGGGGGTCGGGGCGGCGGGAGCGAAAAGGCCGGTCATAGTTATCGAACTGCTGCCGGGAGATCACGGTCGCGATAAGGAAGCCCTGACGGCGGAACTTCTGGAGATCGCCGGGGCGAATCCTATGACCCGGCCGATAAAAACGGTCCTCTACCATCCCGGCTTCCCCGTGGATATCCGCCACAATGCCAAGATCTCGAGGGAAAAGCTCGCCGTTTGGGCCGCCGCCCGCCTCGGATAAATTTCACTCGCAAATGCGTGCATATGTTATTGATCTACGACGGTTTATCATTAACGGGACCGCTGCGGATGCGGTGGAGCGCGTCCCGGCATTTTCATCCTGCTTTCTGACGGCGTGCCGTCATGCGGGTTTCATTTCCTGCCGGTGATCTAATGTGCAGACGTCATTTTCATGCCTCGTGGTGCTCTGCGGGGCAGGAGATTTTTTTTACGTCCCGTTTCTCTTTTTACGTCGCCGGTGGGGCCGGCGGCGGTCCCGGAAGGTGGGGTGTGAAAAAATACCTTCCCATGTGTGAACCAGATCACACTGCCGGTTACAATACGTATTGACATCGGTGTGAGAACCTTTATAGTCTTGTTTCGAAAGGATGAAATATCGGGGTTTGTGATCCATCCCGGCCCGGCCGGTCGGTGTTGCAAAAACAGAGAGCGGAGATAAACATATGAGGAAGGTCAAGGCATTCTTGCCGGCGTCGGTGTTCCTGGTCGTCTTGCTGTCAATTTTCCTGCCCGGCCCGGCCGGAGTTTTCGCCGCTTCCGGTGGGACGGCGCCGGATCTGGAGGAAGGCATCCGTCAATAGCAGGCGGAAAACTACGAAGAGGCGATAGAGATCCTTGGGAAGTACCGCCGCCGTGACCCCGCATCTTCCCTGGCTGCCTTCTTCCTCGGGATGGCCTATAAGCAGGCCAATGACGTTCCCGCTGCGGAAGGACACCTCCGCGATGCCGCCACCCTGCCGCCGCCGGTGAAGCAGGCGCCGGTGGAACTCATCGATGTCCTCTATCAGCAGGGAAAACTGGAAGAGGCGAGACAATGGATCGCTGTGGCGGAAGGAAACAACCTCTTTCCTGCCAAGGTCGCCTTTCTCAAAGGGATGATCGCCGCTGCGGAAGGTCGGTACCAGCAGGCTGTCGAAGCCTTCGATCAGGCAAAGAAACTTGACGCCGCCTATACTCAATCCGCCGATCTTCAGATCGGGGTCTGCTATATGAATATGCGCAAATATGATCTGGCCAAACAGAGGTTCCAGACGGCTATCACCCAGGATCCCCTGTCCGATCTCGGTTCTTTTGCCCGGCGTTATCAGGACCTCGTGGAAGAACGCAGTTTCCTGGAACGACCCCTCCGGATAACCATTGGTCTCATGGCCCAGTACGATAACAATATCCTCTCCGAGCCGACCTGGAATGGCTTCTGGTACCAACGGACGGGTACGGATTTTTGGGAACGGGACGAGAAGAGCTTCAAGTATCTGACTACAGCCCGCCTCGATTACGTACCTATTCTGACCGGTCCTTTTACCTTCAATGCGAGCTATGCCGCCGCCGCCAGTTTTCAGGAGAAGTATTCCACGAGTTACGATCTCGTCGCCAACACCATCTCCGCCAACCCCGGTTTTAACTTCGGACGGTTCATGATGGTCCTGGCGGGCAACTATACCCAGGTGATGAAGAGAAATCCCAGCTACCAGCGTTATTCGGAGAATTACACCGTCGGTCCGCTCCTGAGGTATATGCCGGCGCCGAACCATGTCCTGGAGGTGTCGGCGGGCTATGCGGGAAAGAACTACTTTGAGGCCGTCGCCCAGCCACAGCTATGGGACCAGTCTTCCCGGGGCCTGGATAGTTATTTGAGCTGGTATTGGATGTTCGGGAACAGCGGCGGTCTTTTGAATCTCCGCTACGGTTTCAGTACCGAAAGCGCCAACGGCGCCTACTTCGACAATCGGGGACACCGGTTTACAGCCAATTTCATGACGCCGAAGTACTGGAAAATAAGGGCCCAACTGGGCGGGGAAATGTTTCTTCAGGAATATCAAAATCCAAACGCCACGTTCGACAATGTCAAAAGGAGCGATCAGACCTATACGCTTACCGCCGGTCTTTACTGGGACATCAACCGGTATCTGACGATCATCGCCCCGCAGTACATGAAGACCCGTGTCTTCTCGAATATATTCTTGTATGACTACGACCGTGACGTTTATTCAGTCGGTTTGGAATTGAGGTTTTAATCGCGCTTTTTTGCTTCAGGAGGTGTCACCATGAAAAGAACAATCTGCAACGCCGCCGCCGTCATTACGGCGCTATTGGTGTTTCTGCCGCTGGCGGCCCTTGCCGCTCCGGTGGGCAAGGTTACCCAGATAGAAGGCAATGTGGATATTACCCGGCCCGGGCAGGCGGCGATAAAAGTCCTCCTGGGCGATCCGGTCAGTCAGGGCGACATCCTCCGGGCCAAAAGCAAATCCAAGGCCGAGGTCACCTTTACGGATGGAAATATCCTGCGCCTTGCCGAAGGCACCCGGATAAGGGTAACGCAATACGACAACCGGGAAAACCGGAAGAGCTATGTCGATCTCTTCCGTGGCAAGACCCAGAGTGTGATCAAGAACCTCCAGAAGGGGGGAGCTTACGAAGTACATACCCCCACCTCCATTGCCGGGGTCCGGGGGACGATTCTCATCAGCTTCTTCATCAACGGTGTCAGCGGCGCGGTCCTGAAGGACGGCCCCGGTTACGGATACAACAAGAACATGCCTTCCGATGTGAAGACCATCGCCCCGGGTCAGGCCATGATCGTATCGGCGCCTGATCAGAGGCCGATCGTTAAACCGGCGACGGCGGCGGAAATCGAACAGCACATCAACGACACTACACCGGCTAAGGATAAGGAAAAAGGCGAGGAAAAGAAAGAGGAGACGGAGAAGAAGCAGGCCGAAAAAGGCAAGGATGAAGGCAAGAAGGAGGAGGCTACCAAGGGCAAGGAAGAAGAAAAGAAGGAAACCGCCGATACCGGCAAGAAGGATGAAACAAAGAAGGAGGAAATCAAAAAGGACGAAGGCAAGAAGGATGAATCCGGCGCCGGCGCTAAAAGCGGGGAAAGCGCTTCCGGAACCGGTTCTGCAGGCGGGTCGGGCGGTTCGACCGGTGGGGAGGGGACTTCCGGAGGCGGCTCCGGGACGGCATCGGGAGGAACGACCGGAACCACGGGTTCGACCGGCGGTACCACCGGAACGACCACAACCACCGGAACGACCACGGGAGGAACAACGGGCGGGACCGGGACAACCGGCGGCACCACCGTGTTGCTGCTCGGCAAGACCGATGCCGATCTCGCTCAGCAGCAGGTTCAGCAGCAGCAGGTCCAGCAGCAGCAGCAGCAGGGCCAGGTGCAACAGCAGATCCAGCAGCAACAGCAGGTCCAGCAGGAGACCACCCAGGCCGCCCAGCAGACCAAAGAGCAGCAGCAACAACAGCAACAACAGCAGCAGGAACCGTCGACCACCTACACGACGGCGACGGCGACCATTCCGGTGATGCCGGGAAGCCCGTTTACCGGCGGTACGGTGTCGACCTCCATCAATGACAAGACCAACGCAGGTACAGCGAGCGTGTCGGGAACCCTCGGTGCCGGCAGCTCGAGCAGCCCCTCGGTTACCGACCTCACCGCTGTTGCCACGAGCGACGGCGGCCTCTATGATGCCTCCCTCGCCTCGGTTCCCGGCTCCTGGTACGGACTCTTCACGGGCATTTACAAGAAGGGGACCGCTATTGGGCTATTGACGAGCGCCGACCTCTATGATCCCAACTACACCACCGGTGGGGAGGTCAAGGGCAGCGGGACGATGAAACGGACGCCGGTGGCGGCCACGAACGATACGGCGCTGCGGAACTTCAACGACATCCCGGTGCCTGTTCTGGGCAGTTATGGACCGGCGATGGAAGAAACGATGGCTTCCGGCCTCTTGAAGGGGTACGGGACGACCGCGGGAGGGATCCTCGGCTTCTGGGGTACGACCGCCAGCGGCGGCGCCTATCAGGGTTTCGGCTCCCCATGGCAGGGAATCCTCGGACGATACGGTGAATATTACAACTCGTTGGATGACGGCTATGTCCCCTATGTCCTCCTCGGCGACTTCGCCGGCGAGGATGACCTTGCCGGCGGCCATGCCAAGATGAGCGCTGCCGACTCGATTTATTACCTGGACCAGTACTACCTCGGGACGGTCAGCTTCGAGTACCGGGGGTACCAGCCCGCCGGCGGCGCCTACGGTGTGGCGGGCACAGGAGTGTACAAACTGGCCCCCCTGGCCTGGTACGGCTACTGGGGAACGGGTGAGGAAAACGTCTACGGCCCCACCTCGCTTTATAAAGGTGAATACAACAGTGAATACGGCTACAGTATCATGACCCTCGTTGCCCACGAAGCGGGTCTGGCGGGAGGCCTGAATCCCTTCTGGACGGGGACGACCCATCTGGTGGCCATGGGTCGCATCATGGATGGCAATTCAGGCCCGGGGCCTGTTTCCGGCGCCGCTTACGCCGGACCGTTCCTGTGGAATTCCGGCCTTGCCGGCCTGTCCGTTACCGGCGGTGACATCCCCGATGCGGAATTCAACGGGATCGCGGCGGGGATCTGGAAAGACGGCGCGATGTCCGGATCGGCCTACGGGATCTACAAGACGGCGGCCGGCCAGGCCGGCTGGCTTACCGGCGCCCTGGGAGGGCAGTATTTTCCGGAACTGGGGATGTGGAAGGCGGAGGGCGACATGACGCCCCAGCAGCGGATTGCGGGGCTGCCGACGGCGGATCTGGATGTCTTCCACAATTTTGCCTACGGCAGACTGGGCGGTGCCTTCGCCGGTAATCAGGGAACGATTGCCAATGAATATGGCATGATGCAGACGACTTTCTATGCCAAACCCTTCTACGACGAGCAGAATGAGCTGGATAAACTTATCCCCCTGCGCTGGGGTATCTACAACCTTCGAAGCGCTTATGGGAACTCCTTCGCGGGCAAGCCGGCGGGCGGTGTTTCCTGGTCGGCCAAAACGGGCGGTTACGGTCCCACCCAGATGAATGCGCCGTTCTATTATCAGGCCGATGTTACCGGTGCCTGGGGTGTAGACGGCACGATTTCCGGACAGTTGGCGGGCCGTTACATGACCCCCCTGTATCTTGGCGTCCTGTCCGGACCCTACTCCGGTCTCTTCACGGTGGAAGGGACGGGAGAAACAGGGGAATACGGCGGCTGGATCGGTCAGAGTATCGGCACCTACAACGTTACCGACAGGCTGGCCCACAGTGCCGCCTTAGGTGAAGGCGGATACATGGGTAATAATGGAGAGAGCCCTAGTGTTCTTTATATGAACGAAGGCGGCATGATTTACGAAACCGGCGCGGCGCTGGGGATCTGGGGCGGGACAACCGCCCCTTGGAGCGGCACCACCCAACTTGCCGGCATGGGGGTGTACGGCAGCGAGGGGATGTCGGGGACCTATCTGTGGAACGCGGCCATAAAAGGCGCCGTACCCAACGAATTCACGGAAACGCCTGTGGCGGGGGGAACCTACCACGGCTATATGGGCGCCTTGTGGCGCGAGAGCAGTTTCAGCGGTGCCCTGCGCGCCCTGTATCTCACCCCTGCAGATGCGATGGGAAAAAGCGCTGCCGGCTATCTCCAGAGCGATTCTCTGGCGGGATCGGTATATTCGCTGTCCCGGGATGACTATGACGTGTCTGGTTTATGGGAGATGGCGGCCGGCAGTTCCGTTACCGCCTCGACACCCCTGGCGACCGGACTCGATCCGGACAGGATCGGGCAGGGGAGCAATCCGTTGACGATGTCGTTCCGTTCCACGTTCGGTGCCGCCGGGTCTGTGATCAACGAGTCCCGCACCGGTGAGTTTCTCTATCTGGTAAATAACGGTGAACCGCTGAGCTGGGGCGTGTATAATCTCCAACTGGGGGCCGGGGAGACGGGGGGCCGTTTCTCCGGCAAGCCCGCGGGTCCGACTGCCTGGGAAGCCCGGGCCGGGGGTGCATTGAGCATTTTCGATCCGGTGTCGCAAACCACGACCGCAAGCGGTTACTGGCTTGCGGATATGAGCGGCCAATGGAACAACCAGGGTGAGATCATCGGAAATATCACGAAGGGCGAATATCTGACCAATACCCACCGGGGGACAATCCAGGGACCCTTGTACGGTCTTTACGAGGAGACGGGCACCGGGGAAGACGGGACCAAATCCGGGACGTGGGTCGGCCAGGGCGTGGGGACGTATCAGAGCGAATTGTTAAATCTTTCCGGTAGTTTGTCTGCGGAAGGCCAGGCCTTCATGTATACCCGTTATGTGGATGGGAACCCCACCCACGGTTGGGACGAGGCGAGCGCCATGCGGGGTCTTTTGGGGAGCACCTCCCTGCCCTGGGGCGCCTCCCATACATTCCTGGCGATGGGGAGCTACGACAACCCGAACAACCGGCGCCTTTGGAATCTCTGGACGCCCTCCGGCACGGGGCCGACGTTGACAGCGGACGGGGGCGCCCTCCTCGGGGAGATGCTGGGGGTCAATCACGGCGACAACAAGGGAGTGGGAGGATACGCGGCCCTCTTTGTCCGACCGGACGGTGTGGACGGCCAGGGCCAACCCCTCTACAAGGCGGGTTATCTCGCCTACAACCTCACGAGCGACTTCTATCCCGGCCTGGGGAACACCGCCGGCGCGGGGATGTGGCGCCTTACAGGTGAACGTTACGATTTTTATGAACAGCCGATCACCGGGGTCACGCCGGCGGACATGACCTGGGGAGGCGGGAAGCTCTCCTTTACATCTTTGGTCGGCAAGGCGGCCGGTGCAGTGACGGTGGACAACTTTACCACGGGAAAGACTGCGCTTGCTGATCAGCGGTGGGGTTTCTGGAGCACGACAATGGCCGATGGGGTTGCGGCGCTGCCCGTGGCGGGATGGAAGGCCACGGCGGGTGGTTATATGGGATACCATGGCGGCGGCGGTTACTGGATGGCCGATCTGGGCGGCGACACCGCCTGGGCGGACGGCAAGGCCACGGGAAACATCGCCTACCGTTATCTGACCCCGACGACGATGGGCGCCTTCGGAGGCGATCTCTTCGGGGCCTATGAATTCAACAAGGAAACGAACCTGTACGACTGGCAGGTCGGAGCGGTAGGCGTTTACGGGGGAACGGCCGCCGGCGCCGCCAACTGGGAGAAGAAACTGTCATTCGTGAGCCCGGTGACCGCCTCCTGGCAGTGGGTCATTCCCTATCCTTACGGCGAAGGCAATCCGGATGTCGTCACCGCCGACGGCAGCTATTTCCAGGCCCTCCTCGGCGGTGGCGATGAACTTTGGTCGGCGACGAAGGATAAACCTGCACCGACGGTGTTCCGGGGCGTCTATACAGAACCGGGCAGCGGTCTGACGTTCTGGAGTGGTGAGATCGCCAGTTACAACTATGAGACAAGCACCGCTATGACCTATGACGGCGGTGCCTATGCGGGCTTTCTGGCCGGGATAAAAAGGGGTGCCGATCTCTCCGCGGTCACGCGGTCGCTTTATATAGACAAGGATGGAAAGGCCGGCTATCTCCTCGGCGCCTTGACCGGAGGGACCGCTGCGGACCTCGGTATGGCCGAGATGACCGGGGGGCTCTATCCGACGGAAATGCCGGCGATATCGGGATTATCTCCCGACCTCCTGGCGGGATTTACCCGCACAAAGAGTTTCCCTGCCGGCGAGAAGCTGTCGGGCGCCTTTGCCGGCGGTGGCGATATTAACGGCGGTAACCCGTATCTTGTGTATTATTATTACGGACCCTACCCGGCGCCCATGGAGAACATGACCACCAAATCCCTGGTTAATTACGCGACCGGTGAGAGCTCCCCCTGGGGGATATACAGCCTGGTTTCATCGGGGAAGTTCGCTGCAGCGGTGACGCCGGG
>Ga0208197_1002634_pt1 | contig 15546 bp, 13 predicted proteins | sample AD_JPNNA4_MetaG_FD_184444 | JGI IMG/M metagenome (GOLD analysis project Ga0208197, IMG submission 184444) | Active sludge microbial communities of municipal wastewater-treating anaerobic digesters from Japan - AD_JPNNA4_MetaG (SPAdes) (version 2) | ecosystem: Engineered > Bioreactor > Anaerobic...
ACCGCTTCTTCGCCTTCTTGATAAACGGCGCGTATTTCTTCAGGTGTCCGTTGTTGTATCACGATCATAGCTCGATAGTAGCAGCGTTCTATCAGATTTGGATTGGTATTAGAAAAACCTTAATTTTTGACGACGGCTGAATAGTAAGACAATGGCACATTACTAACAAAAAACTGCGTTCTTGCGAAAAACAACCAATATGCGATAAATGAACGAATGACGAACAGACCGCTAACAAAATCACAGTTGAAGCAAGTCGGTGGGGGCTGCCCACAGCGGCGGTGGAACAATTGCCGGATCGCTTGCAGCAGATTTGGAGGCGCTATCGGCCTCATTTTTGGACCCATACCCGCGATCAAGGGGGGCATGGCTACGAATATCTGAGCGGGCTGCTGCGCATGACGCGCAAGCGCACCTTTAGCGGGATTGCCACGGAAGTGTTGGAGAGCGACGACAACATTCAGCACTTGATGAGCAATTCGCCGTGGTCGGGGCGCGGCGTGATCAACCAAGTGCAGCGCGAAGTGACCGCGTTGTGGGCAGAGCAGCGGGAGCGCGTGTTGATCTTGGACGAGAGTGCAGATGCCAAAGCGGGTCTGGTGAGTGCGGGCAGCGGGCGGCAACATAATGGCCGCTTGGGGAAAGAGGATGTCTGCCAGGGGGGGGTCTTTTTGACCCTGGCGTGTGGGGGGCTGTGGACGTGGATTGATGGCGAGTTGTTTGTGCCCGAAGCCTGGTTCACGCCGGCGGCGCTGCCCCGTCGCCAACGCAGCGGGCTGCCCACAAGTCGCACCTTCCAAACCAAAGTGCTGCTGGGCTGGCAGATGATCGAGCGGGCGCGGGCAGCGGGCGTAGCTTTTGACTGGTTCGCTTGTGACGACCTGTATGGGCGCGCCAACTGGTTCCGTGCCAAGCTGGCCGCGGCGGCGATCGTGTATGTGGCCGATGTGCCCAGCACTACGCGCGTGTATCTGCATCGTCCTGTGTGGGGCGTGCCGACGCCGAAGAAACGGACGAAGTAACCGCGCCGCGCGCGTGTGTTGTCGCCGGAGAAGTCCATCGCGGTGCGGGACGTAGCGCTGCACACGGATACGGTCTGGCAAACCGTGCGCGTGCGGGCCACCGAGCGGGGCGCGTTGCTCGCGCCCTATGCGGCGCGCCAGGTATGGACCTTGCGTGATGAGGTTCCTACTCAGGAATGGCTGGTCATGCGGCGCGAAGCGGATGGGGAGATCCGCTACGCGTTCAGCAATGCGCCCGCCGACACCGCCTTGTTGCGGTTGGCGTATCTGGAATCGGCGCGCGGTTTTGTGGAGTGTTCGATCCGGGATGCCAAATCCGAATTGGGCTGGGATGAATTCCAGGCACTCAAGTATCGCGCCTGGGAACATCAACTGGCCTTGACCATCTTGGCCAGTTGGTTCCTCGCTGAAACGCGCTGGGAGTGGCGGAGGCAATTCCCGCCCGATGCTACCTTGCCAACTGAGTTGGACGTGGACATCCTGCCGAGTCTGTCGGTGGCCAACGTGCGCGAATTGTTGCGCGCTACACTGCCTTTGCGGCAGTTGTCGCTGGCTGAAGCACAAGACCTGGTCTGTACTCATTTGCTTAATCGTACGCGTTCGCGCCAATCGCGCTTGAGAAAACAATGCGATCTACTCCATTTCCATTCAAGAGATCCTGCATAATGTGCCATTGTCCTAATAGTTACTTTCTTTGATCATAAACCGATTTGGTAAATTTCGGAAGAGGCTCTAAACTATCAATGGCTATATGATACGAGTTCACACGAACCTGTCAACTCGATTTCTGTAAGCCAGGTGAAGTCGCTCTCCTGGGCATGACCACGCGGGTGGAAAGGATGAGAGCGTTTTGTGTGGTTTGTCCATCATCATTGTATCTACTGCGACAGCCGCAGCGAGTACTACGGCATTGACGGCTTCGACAAGGAGATCCTCGTGAAGGTTAACGCCATCGACCTGTTGCGCGACGAACTCTCGCGCAGACGGTTCAAGGGCGTCATCGGCCTGGGAGCGATGGCGTTTTTTTCAAATGGTACAAAATCACGTATAATCGGATTTATTTTTTAGGAAAGAGACTTGAAGATGGAAACGGATACGCTGTTCAGGAAACTGGCCGACAATTCCTTCGACATTATGAACATTTTGAACGCCGATGCGACCATCCGCTATGAGAGCCGCGCGACGCAACGCATCCTGGGATATGAAGCCGGAGCGCGGGTAGGGCGTAACGCGCTGGAATTTGTGCATCCCGAAGATCAAAGCTATATCCAGGAACAATTTCAACAGTTGGCAGCGACGCCAGGCGGCAGAGCTTTCGTCGAATTCCGCTTTTGTCATAAAGACGGCTCGTGGGTCTGGTTGGAAACCAGTGGACAAAACTTCTTGCACGACCCTGACTTACAAGGGATTCTAATTAACTCGCGGGACATCACCGAGCGCAAGCAGATGGAAGCGGCGTTGCGAGAGAGTCTGGCGCGCTACGACAAACTCGTGACGAGTATCCCGGTTGGCATCTACGTGGTTTGGCTTCGCGCCGATGGCGGCGTAGAATTTGAATACGTCAGCGAGCGCTGGTGTGAGATTCATCAAGTGCAGCGCGAGGCGGTGCTGGCTGATGCTGCTGTTGTTAATAACCAGGTGCATCCAGAAGAACGAGCGCTATTCCTGAAGCACAATCAGGAAGTCCAGCGCAACTTGACGCCGTTCTCATGGCAGGGGCGGTTCATTATCCAGGGCGAAACGCGGTGGCTACGGCTTGAATCCACCCCTACTTTGATGGACAATGGCGACACCCGCTGGTTTGGTGTGACGCAAGACATCACCGCGCAGAAGCAGATAGAGGAAAGGCTACGAACGGCTGAAGAAACCTACCTGCATATCTTCCTTAAGGCGCAGGTCGGTATGTTCCGGACAGAAATCCAGACCGGTCTTATGCTGGATGCGAACGACGCTATGGCTCACTTTGTGGGATATCGGGACCGGGAGGAGATGCTGGCTGCGTCGGTGCGTATCGCCGAGCGGTACGTGCATCGCGGTGACAGGGAAAAGCTGCTCACCCGGCTGCAGAATAATGAGGAGGTTACTGACTTCGAGGCACCCTTCCGGCGCAACGACGGCACCACAATTATTGTGCGCTTATCGGCGCGGCTGGTGCCCGACAAGGGCTGGATCGAGGGCGTGGCGGTGGACATCACAAAAGAACGGCAGGCCGAAGCGTCTTTGCGCGAGAGCGAGGAGAAGTTCCGGCAGATTGCCGAGAATATCGGCGAGGTGTTCTGGCTGCGCAGCGCCGACAACACGCGGATGCTTTACATCAATCCGGCCTACGAGCGGGTGTGGGGGCGCACCTGCGAAAGCCTATACGAGAATCCCCAATCGTTTATGGATTCTGTTATCGCAGAAGATAAGCCCGCGGTATTGGCCGAATTCGCTGAGTACGTGCAGACTGGCGAGTTTGCGCTGGATTATCGCATTGTCAGACCAGACGGCGAAATTCGCTGGGTGCATGCCCGCGCCTTTGCGGTGAAAGATGAACAAGGCCAGGTTATCCGCCATACCGGCAGCGCGGTGGACATTACTGCGCGCAAACAAGCCGAAGCTGCGCTGCGGGAGAGCCGCGATCTGCTGAACGCCACGTAACGGCTGGCGAAGGTCGGTGGATGGGAGTGGGACGTGGCGCAGCAGACGATGGTGTGGACGGACGAGACCTATCACATTCACGGAATGATACCTGGCAACCCTCCGGCTGGGTCGCCGGAGCACGTCGAGCTGAGCCTGGCGTGTTATGACGCGGCAGATCGCCCGGTGGTGCTGGCGGCCTTTCGCCGGTGTATCGAGCAGGCCGAGCCGTATGAACTCGAGTGCCCTTTAACGCGCGTGGATGGCCGCCGGATCTGGATTCAGACTGTCGCCAGGCCGGTGCTGGAAGACGGGCGCGTGGTCAAAGTTACCGGCAACATCTTTGACATCACCGCGCGCAAGCAGACAGATGAGCTGATGCAAGTGCGCTTGCGGCTGATGCAATTCGCCGCCTCGCACACGCTGGAGGAATTGTTGCGACAGACGTTGGATGAGGTAGAAGCGCTCACCGGCAGCCTGGTGGGGTTCTACCACTTTGTGGATGCCGATCAACAAACTCTGTCCTTGCAAGCCTGGTCAACCCGCACGGCGCGTGATTTCTGCCGGGCTGAAGGTCAGGGCTTGCACTATCCCATTGCCGAAGCTGGGGTATGGGTGGATTGCGTGCGCCAGCGGCGCGCGATCATCCACAATAACTACGCCGTGCTACCGGAGCGCCGGGGGTTGCCGCCCGGTCACGCGCCACTGATCCGCGAGTTGGTCGTCCCCATCTTCAGGAAAGAGCGTGTGGTGGCGATTTTGGGCGTGGGTAACAAAGCGGGTGATTACACCGAGCAAGATGTGCAGAGTGTGTCCTATATCGCCGATGTGGTCTGGGAGACCATCGAGCGTAAACACGCTGAGGTACAACTGCAGGATTACCAAAGCCGCCTGGAAGCGCAAAACCTGGAACTGCGCAAATTCTCGTTGGCGATTGAACAAAGTGGCAGCACGATTGTCATTACGGATGTTAAAGGCGCTATTCAATACACCAATCCGCGCTTCGAGCAAACCACCGGTTATACCCGTGAGGAAGCGCTCGGCCAAAATCCGCGCATCCTGCAATCCGGAGAACATCCCGCCGCATACTATCGTGATTTATGGCGCACGATTGGGCAGGGACAGGTCTGGCGTGGCGAATTTCATAACCGGCGCAAAGATGGAACGTTGTATTGGGAAGCCGCTACCATCGCGCCGGTTGTGGATGCCAGTGGAAAGATCACACACTATATCGCTACCAAGGAAGACATCACTGAGCGTAAGCAGGTAGAAGCGGCATTGCTGCGCTATGCGGGGCGTCTGGAAATGTTGCATGAGATGGGGAATGCTATTCTCGAAGCACAGTCTTCTGAAGATATAGCGCAGGTGGCCATCACCTATTTGCAGGAGGCCCTCCCCAGCGTTCACGTTTGGGTTGTGGAGCTGGATGATACGATCGGCGCAATGCGCTACCTGACCGGGCGTCTGGCTGATGGCAGCGCGCTGGCGCCCCTCATCAACGGATTGCACGTTGTTGCGCGCTATTGTGAGCCTTCCGAACCGGCGAACAGGCAAGGCCCATGGCAGGTCTATTTTGACCGCGAACAACTTCCGGTGGATTCCGTGGCCTACGTTTTGATGACAAACTATGGCGCGCGCAGTTACTATCTGCTGCCTTTACTGGCTCATAATCATTGTATTGGTTTGCTCAATCTGGCATTGGTGGGCGCCGCTGCTTTGACGGTGGAGGATGAGCAAGTGATCCTCGAAATGTCCAATTCGCTGGCTATTGCGTTGTATCAGGCGCACTTGTACGCGCAGATACAAGAAGACGCGCGCATCAAAGCCGAGTTGTTGCGCGAAGTCAATCACCGCGTCAGCAACAACCTGATGGCGATTATTGGTTTGATGTATGCCGAGGGTCGCTATGCAGAGCCAGAGAGCCGTGGGGTCGTCGAAGCCATGTTAGAGCGTCTCATCCAGCGGGTTGAGGGGCTGGCGGAGGTACACCGGATGCTCTCCCAATCGCAATGGAGGCCAGTCTGTTTGAACGATCTAGCCCTTCAGATCGTCCAGATGCGGCGTCGATCGTTGCCGCCCGGGCAAACCATTGAGGCGGAGATCACCCCTGAACCGGTGGTTGTCTCTCCCCGCCAGGCTGGCTACTTGGCCTTGATCATCACCGAATTGGTAACAAACACCATCAAATACGCCATGTGTGGGCGCGCGGTAGGCCGTGTCATTATCGATATAACTGAGGAAAATGAGACGATCCACTTCGCGTATCGGGACGACGGCCCAGGGTATCCAGAGGCCGTGTTGCGACTAGAGCGATATGACGTGGGTCTGCATTTGGTTCAACAACTGAACCGCAGCCTGGATGGCGCCCTTACCCTGCACAACGATGGGGGAGCGGTAACGCAGATAGTCTTTGCCGCAGAAGCGAAAGATCGCACGTGAGTTGACGTAAACTACGCGGTTCATTTTTACCGGAGGTATAAGCTTGTGAATAATGTAGAACGGGGACGCATTGTTGTCGTGGACGATACGCCGGCCAATCTGCGCTTGTTGGCTCAAATACTGCAAGAGCAAGGCTATATTGTTCTACCGGCGCGCAGTGGGGCGATAGCGTTGCAAGCTATCCGGAACGATCCGCCGGATTTGATCTTGCTCGATGTTAAAATGCCAGAGATGGATGGGTATGCGGTATGCCAGCAGCTAAAGGCGGAGGCGTGTACCCGTGAAATCCCCGTCATCTTTATTAGCGCGATGGACAGTGTTGACGATAAGCTTAAGGGCTTTGCCGTGGGTGGCGTCGACTATATTAGCAAACCATTTCAAACCGCAGAAGTACTGGCGCGGGTGCAAACGCATTTGACTTTGTATAACCTGCAACGCAAGCTGGCAGCACAGAATGTGCAATTGGAGGGCGCGCTACATTTGCGCGAGGATTTAGCCAATATGATCGTGCATGATATGCGCAGTCCGCTGGCGGCTATCAGCAGTTTTGCCTATTTGTTGAAAATGGGCATCACGATGCCCAAGTACGTGCAATACCTTGACGCTATCCGCTTACAGGCAGACCGGCTAAATGGGTTTTTGAACGATATGTTGCTCCTCGCCAAGATGGAGACCACCGAACTACTGTTAAACTTGTCGCGGGTCGATCTTAACCAGTTGGCGCTGGAGACGCTTGATAATCATCAAGTATTAGCGCAGGCGCGGCAGATTGATTTGCATGCGGAGTTGCCGCCACACTCACCGGAGCTATGGCTCGATGCGAACTTGTTTCGGCGTGTGTTGGATAATCTCATCTCGAATGCGGTGAAACACTCGCCGGCGGGGGGCGCCATTGTCCTGCACATAGAACCCCTGGTGGCTGGGGATGATCCCGCCGCCTCAGTTGCGGTGAAGCCGGCGGTCCGGCTGCGGGTTTTAGATCAAGGCCCGGGTATTCCGGTGGAATATCGGGAGCGTATCTTCGATAAATTCGAAGTCGTCGATTTGAAAAACGAGAAGTATCTGGCGATTGGGCTGGGATTGACGTTCTGCAAACTGGTCGTTGAAGCGCACGGGGGCCGGATTTACGTCGAGGGTAATGTCCCTGTAGGGTCCATTTTTATTGTGGAAGTGTAATGACGGTTGAGCCTTAGCGTAAGTTTTGTGCAACTAGCAGCCAAATTGTGAAAAACGACTAAAAAAGAGAACTTTTACAGGTGAACCTTGCGGTGTAAGCTTATGGCATCTTGCCCTGGAGGAGTTGCCATGAGCGAAAACGAGACCACGTTGCTGACCCAACATGCGATGTTAGTTGCTTGGGGTGAATTTGCCCAGAACCTTGGCTTGGTCAAAAAGATCGAAGGCGTGCCGCTCGATCAGAAAGAGGTCGAGCACAGCCCCCAACGCACAGTGCTGGAGTTTTTCGTAGCGGTCCTGGGCGGACTACCTTATCTGAAGGATATCAGTCGATCCGCACACCCCTTGGATCAAGACCGCGCCGTAGCGGAAGCGTGGGGACAAGAGAGTTGGGCAGATCAAAGTGGAGTCAGCCGCACGCTGACAGCCCTGACGCTGGAGCAAGCTGAGCAGATTGTGGTAGTCCTCCGGGAAGTGAGCCAGCCTTTCATCGACCGGGAAGTGCTCCTGGCCCTGCGCGACCAAGGCAAGCTGGTCTATGACGGCGACCTTACGGGCCGGCCAGTCTCCAATAGCAGCACGAGTTACCCCAACGTGGCGTTTGGGCATATGAGCGGCGCAATCGCGTTGGGCTACCAAGCGGCCTTGGTGAGCTTCCATAGTCCGACCTTTGGGCGCCTGTGGCTCTCTGTACAACCGCATCCGGGTGACAAGATTGCCTGCACGGCTTTGGGCGCGATGGTGCATAGCGCCGCAGCGCAAACCAAAGCGCGGCCCTGGCGGCGGACCGACTTGCTGACACAACGTCTGGCCCAACTACAGGTTGAACAAAGGGTCTTGACGGCGCAGGTGGAGCAGGCGCGACTCGGCCTTGCGCAGGCCAGCGCGGCACAAGTGCAAGTTGACCAGCAAGTGCAACTCAGGCAGCAGCAGCGCAGTGATTTAGAGGCGCTGTATGAGGCCACAGGCAAGATGGAACGTCCACACAGCCAACTGGCCCAGACCCGGCACAAGGTGGCGCTCTACGTACGGCGGCAAGCACGGCGCGCGCAGGCCGTGGCGCAAGCGGCCCAAGGTCTGGACAAAGCGCAAGCGCGCCTGGAGCAGCAGCAAGGCGCAATAGAGCAGTTGACGCAGCGTCTGGTTACATTTGAGCAGGAGAATGCGACCAATGCCGCCCCGATTCGGGCCGTCTTCCGCCTTGATGCGGGCTTCGGCACCCCGGAAAACGTGGCTTGGCTGATCGAACCAGGCTATGAAGTGTACACCAAACCGTATGGCCCGTGGCTCAAAGCTGACCTGCAACGTTGCACCAATGCGCCCCCCCAGTGGACACGCGTGGGGAAGAATGCCGAGATGGTGGCCTGGGCCGCCCAGCCCGTGTCCAAGTGTCCTTATCCCTTGGATGTCGCCCTGGAACGCTTCTATGCTGGGGAAATCTTACGCTATAGTGCCCTAATTCACTATGGGCAAGATGCCGTGACAACGGACTTACCAGCCTGGTTTGGCGACTACAACGGGCGGCAAACTATCGAGGCGGGCATCAAAGAAGGCAAAAACGTTTTCCAGATGCATCACCTCAAAGAACGCTCCGCGGCGGCTTTGTACTTGCAAGAGCAGTTCGCCGTTTTTGCCGCTAATCTGGTGCGCTGGGCGGCCCACTGGTTGACCACCGCGTGTCTGGTATCGCCGGAGGAGATCGATCTGGCTGGTCAGCCACGCGCCATTTTACCGGGAGTGAAAACCCAAGTGCAGACACTGGCACACACTTCTGCCTATGTGACGTGGTTTGAGCAAGGTTGCTTGTTAAGGTTCACCGAACACAGCCTATTAGCCGATTCCATTTTGTATATCGTCCGGCAGACGGCCATTCAACTGGCGCTGCCGCTGTTCAAAACTTGTGTTTTTGCGCCCAGTTGACCATTTTGGCCGCTGGTTGCACAAATCTTACGCTAAAGCAATATGTCCATCTGTATTTTGAACCGCACATGCATATCAACTGTATCTCAGGCATAGACACATTGGCACGCCGCCCGTTCGTCACCCTCACCCCGCCGACCAAACCGATGCTCACCGAAGCCGCCAGCGCGGGCTTTTACGTCTCGCCGCACCACGACGCCTTCCCCAAAATCCAGATTTTGACCGTCGAAGGCCTGCTCTCCGGCGCGGAAGCGCCCAAATACGTCGATCTTTCGCAGGGTGAGTTGAGTTTCAAGAAGGCGAAGCAGGAGAAGCAGACTGGAGAGCAGCAGCCATTATTTTAGAAAAGGAAGATATATCGACGATGAACGATGACATCACCCCTGAAGCGATTCGTGTTACGGAATTCTCGCCGGATATGATCGATGCATGTACCGATCTGTTCCTGAGCGTTTTCGCGCGAGAACCCTGGAACGATCACTGGGAATCCCCGCAGGATGCAAAGCGGTATCTGGAATCGCATTACGCCTTCAACAGTTTCCTGGGATATGTGGCGGTGTATGATGGCAAGATCGTTGCTGCGTCCTTTGGGTTTATCAAACCGTGGCAACGCGGCTTCGAATACTACATCAATGAGTTTTTTGTCGATACCGCCGTACAGGGGAAAGGGGTAGGGACGCTTTTGCTCAAGCGGATTGCGGTCGATATCAAAGGCAAAAATATGAACGCGATCATCTTGACCACACAAAGAGCGTTCCCCGCGTATGGTTTTTACGTGAAAAATGGCTTCACGGAAATTGCCGGCGAGGCATTTCTTGGAATGTCTGTCTGAACCGGTAAACGGATTATCACATCTGGAGGATAACCCATGATCTACCATATCGTGACGGAGTCAGACCTGCGCGCGTCCTTGCGCGGCGACATGTATGCCCCCGCGAGTCTCGAGGACTTTGGCTTCGTCCACTGCGCGCTGCAAGCGTCGGTCGTCGCGGTCGCCAACGATTATTTCGCCGCGGCCGCCGGGCCGGTGCTCCTGCTGGAGATCGACCCGGAGCGTCTGATCTCCGAGGTCCGCTACGAAGCCGCCGCTCCCATCGCGGGAGGGGGCACCGCGCATCTCGTTGACGCCGCGCTCTTTCCACACGTCTATGGCCCGATCCATACGCCAGCGATCACCCGTGTCGGCGTGCTTGGCGTGACGGCCAATGGGTATCAGTGGCCCGGTGAATTCGAAACGTTGGATGCTTTTATCGCGGACGAGCCGTAAGCGTCTGTAAAAGTATAACTTCCCGAAATGTTGTGGCCGGTCTCTGACGATTCGCCTGAGTTCACCGCAGGCCGCGCCACCGCAGCACCAAGCGTGTGCGGGCACGGTCAGAGACCGGCCCGAGCGGGAAATTGTTTATCTGCACATCCTAAGCTCGCTGCCGGGAATGTCGAAATCTATCGCCATTCGCCATTCGCCATTCGCCATTTGCCATTTACTATTTGCCATTTGCCATGTGCCATTTGCCATTTACTATTTGCCATTTGCCATGTGCCATTTGCCATTTGCGAAAGGAGACCTATGAAGAAACCAGTTTTGCTCAAATACATCGTCGTGATGTGCGTTGTCTGTCTGTTGGGCTTGCTCGCGCTGCAAGTCAGCGCGCGGAGCAAGGAGGTGGCGCCCGACGCGCCCCAGGCCGCCCTCGGCACGGCCTTCACCTACCAGGGACAGTTGCAGGACAACGGCACGCCCGCGAACGGCGCTTACGACTTCCGCTTCACCGTGTACGACGTCCTGGAGAACGGTTCGCCCCTGGCGGGAACCACGCCCTTGACCCGCACGGCGGTCGCGGTCACGCACGGACAATTCACAGTACGGCTGGACTTTGGCAACATCTTCGGCGATCAGCGGCTTTACCTGGAAATCGCCGTGCGCCCTGGCGGCAGCAGCGACGCCTTCACCACCCTGACGCCCCGCCAGGAGATCACGCCTGCGCCCTACGCGCGTTACGCCATCCAGGCCGGCAGCGCGACCACCGCGCAGAGCGTCCCCTGGGACGGCGTCAGCGGAAAGCCGGCCAAGCTCAACTGGCGCAGTCTTTACATTCCCGCCAACGCGATGAATTATACGCCCGGCTCCAACCTCGTGATGGCCGAAAAGGGACTGCGTTGGCCCAACACAACCCAACTCGGCGGCTTTGGCGTCAAGCAGCCGGACGATTGGGATCAGACGACGCCCTTCACTGTGACGCTCTACTTTGCTTTACCAACGGCCACCACATCGGGTTCAGTCCGCTGGCGTTTGCACGCGGGTGGCAGCCAACTCAACTTGCCGGAGTCATCTGCCACTTCGGGCTGGGATCAAATATACTACGGCGCGGTAGAAGACGCCCCCTCGCTTGCTTATTGGAATGCCGAGGGCCACTTTTATTTGATGAAAAGCCAATCGTGGGTGTCCAAGTGGAGTACCACGTATGGCGCCTGGTACTTCGGCAGCAGTGTCACCACCGGCAATGACTTCGGCGATAACCCCATGTGGTTTTTCTACTTCGAGCGCGGCGCCGCCGCCGGGAATGGTGAAACCTACACGGGAGAAATGGTCGTCGTCGGGGCCGAAATCACCTATCTGGCCAAACCGTAACCGCGAGGGATGCCATGATGAAGTCACGGATCGGTTTCATAATCATCCTGGCGCTGGTCTTGCTTGGCGCGGTCAGCTCGCTGATGGCCGCACCAGCCAATGACTATCGTATCGATTGGTGGACCATCGACAACGGTGGCGATGTCAGCGCTGCCGGACGCTATGCCGTCCGCGGCACCATCGGCCAGCCCGATGCCAGCGCCCCCCTTCAGGGCGGCGTGTATGCCCTAACCGGCGGTTATTGGGGCGGTGGATATTACAGCATCTTCCTGCCTGTGGTTCTGCGTGTGGCGTGATGAAAACGCTGCTCTTGAGGCTGACCCTCGACGGCCAACCTGTGCTCTGTTTGATTCGACGGTGAGATTCGACGCCTATGGACGATGAAACGGCGATGCCGCTACGGCAATTCACTGCTTCAACTATCAGACCAAAGAGTATCAGACTCAGTAGATCGAAATTTCAGCCAGAGTCAGACTACAAAAGTCTCACGAGGCCCCTGTTTAAGCCAGTACGCGCGCTAAACGACAGGTTTGCAAGTCCCAATACGTGCTGAGACTTTTGTAGTCTTTGACATTTTCGATCTACTGAGACTAAAGGCTATCAGACTATCTCAAAAGGAGTTGAACATGCGACGCTTGATTATTGTTGGTTGTATCGTATTTGGGCTTCTTGTGGCTTTTGCGATCGCCAGACCCTCGACTGCGGAAATTCCGCACCCCGCGCTAGAGGCCGACACGCCTTCTCAACCGCTGGCGGCGTGCAGCGGCGGCGACGACTGCTGGGTGAGCGGCTTCCACCTGCCGGGCCTCGCCGGCGACGTCTACGCGCTCGCCAGGGACGGCGCAAAGGTCTACGTGGGCGGCGACTTGATCAGTGCAGGCGGCTTGCCGGTGAACGACATTGCCATGTGGGACGGCAGCCGCTGGCACGATATGGGCGGCGGCGTCTCCATCGGCACATCCGCGGCCAGGGTCTACGCGCTGGCCGTGGATGCTGACGGCGACGTGTATGTCGGCGGCTGGTTCAACCAGGCCGGTACAGGCGAAGAGGCGCTCGCTGTGCGCAATCTGGCGCTTTGGGATGGCAGCACCTGGACCGATCTCGCCGGTGGCGTGTATGGCAGCGTCAACGTCATCCGCCTCACCGACAGCACAATGCTCGTCGGCGGGACGTTCACACAGACCGGTTCGACGCCAGCCCGAAACATCGCGCGCTACTTCTTTGCTGATAGCCAGTGGCACGATATTGGCGGCGGCGTTTCCTGGGACGCCAACTCCTACGAAGGCGTCAATGCCATCGCGTGTGTCACCGCGGATTGCAACCAACTCTACGTCGGCGGCGCATTCGACAAAGCCGGCGGTGTGGATGCCCTGTGCGTCGCCTATTGGAATGGCTCTCAATGGCAGGCGCTGGATTACGGGTTGAGCCTGGGCGGCGAAGTCTACGCCTTGCTGTGGCGCGATGAGGGCAGCGGCAACTTCTCCCTGTACGTAGGGGGCGAATTCGGCCAGGTGGGCGATCCCACAGCCGATCCCCCCACCACCGTCGAGGCACAAGGCATCGCCCGCTGGGATGGGACGCAGTGGTATGCGTTGGATTACGGCACTCGCAACTGGTCAGATGGGGTCGAAGCCCTCTTGTGGGTAGATGCCGATAATAGCTTGATTGTGGCGGGTGATTTCACTGCCGTTGGCGCATCCTCTATCCCCGCCAACCGAATTGCCCGCTGGACCGGTAGCGCCTGGCAGGCGCTGGGCAATGGACTGGGCGTGGAAGCGTCCGAGGAAGTCAACGCGCTCCTGATGAGCGAAAGTGGTCAGATCGTCGCCGGGGGCAGGTTTGAATTCAGCGGCGACCGCGTCGTCAACAACCTGGCCACGTGGAATGGCAGCCAGTGGGCGGCGTTCGGCGGCGGGTTGGGGGTCAACAATATGGTGGATACGATGTTGGCGGACGGCGAATCGGTGTATGTCCACGGCTCCATTACCCACTTCGGCTCCCTGATGACGGATAGCCTGGCCACGCTTACCAACCTGACCTGGAGCGCGGCGGAGGGCAGCCCGGCGCCTTTCTACATCCGCGGGCTGGCGAAATATGGGTCCGGCTTCTACGCAGGTGGAGCGTTCAGCGCGCTGGATCACCTGGCCTCTTGGAATGGCGGCGCGTGGCAGACCTTTGCCGGCGGAACCAACGGCTACGTCAATGCCGTGGCCTACGATCCGGTCAGCGGCAATCTGTACGTCGCCGGTGAATTTACCGAGGTCGGTGGGGGCGCTCGTGTCGCTTATTTCGCCTGGCATAATCTGACCTGGCAAACCGTGCCGCTCAACAAAGCTCTGAACGGCGCGGTGCGCAGTATGGTCGTCGATGCGCAGGGGAATGTGTATGTCGCCGGGGACTTCACCTGGGCGGGCGATCTGTACGTCAACCACATCGCCATGTGGGACGGCAGCCAGTGGCACGCGCTCGGCGGCGGGCTATCCAGCAACTACGTTATGGCGCTCACGTTCGATGGAGACGGGCGGCTGTATGCCGGCGGGTACTTTGCGAGAGCCGGCGGCCTTCTGGTCAACGGCGTGGCGATGTGGAACGGGCTGCAATGGGCGGCGCTGGGTGGCGGCATGGACGACGGCGTGGGCGCGTTGGCTGTGGATCCCTACGGCCAGCTCTATGCGGCGGGCGATTTCGAGAACGCGGGTAGCGGCGCGGCCAATCACATCGCCCGCTGGGACGGCTTCCGCTGGTCGGCGCTGGGCAGCGGCACGGACGGCAGCATCCGCACGCTGGCGATGGTCAGCGGGGCAACCTACAACCGGCTTGTGGTGGGTGGGTACTTCAAGACGGCGGGCGACAAACTGTCATCCAACATCGCCCTCTACGACCTGCCCCCGCTCCAGGCAGCTCCCGCCCCGACGATCACCGGCATCTCGCCCACCCGGATCATCGCCGGCGGCGCGGGCTTCTGGCTGACGGTCAACGGCGAAAACTTCTCGTCGCGTACCTACGTGGAGTGGATCGTGCCCGTGGCGACCACCTGCAGCAGCGCTGGCGCCTGCAGCGACGGCGGCGTTATTCCGCTGGTGACGACGTACATCAGCAGCACCCAATTGCTGGCCTACGTTCCGCCGGAACTGACCACCGTGGAAGGCGCGGTGAGTATCAGTGCCTTCACCCCGGCGGTTGAGGGTGGCGGTGGTGGGGAAGCCACCAATCCTGAGCCGCCCGCGTTCGAGGTGGTGGAGGGGTATCGCGTGCTCCTGCCGCTGGTGCTGCGCTCCGTCACTAACTAGATGAGGGGGACAAACAGGGACCTGGACTAAATGTACAGGTCCCTTCTCGTGTACGTCAGATAGGCGCCTACCATACTCGTCACGATGATCGCCAGCGCCAGCAGCACGAACGTCACGTCGAACCTGGATTCGCGCAGCAGCAGCCCGGCATCGAAATACTTGAAGGGCGTGAAGTATTTGACGAAGTCCAGGTTTTTGTTCAGACCGGGCAGGATCGAGAGGAAGTAGGTTCCCAACAGCAGGGATACGGCGATTGAACTGGCCCGCCGGTATTGTTTCAGCGCGCAGCCTAGGAAGATGCCGATGGCGAGAAAGATCAACTGCATGAGGAAAAGCGCCACCATACATAAGCCGACAAATTTGTAAAATTCGCTGTCGGGGTGAAATTGCGCCGTGCTGGCGAGCGAAGTCCCCCAGGTGATCAGCAGCAGGGCGACGCAATTGACCAGCG
>Ga0208197_1002638_pt1 | contig 15512 bp, 8 predicted proteins | sample AD_JPNNA4_MetaG_FD_184444 | JGI IMG/M metagenome (GOLD analysis project Ga0208197, IMG submission 184444) | Active sludge microbial communities of municipal wastewater-treating anaerobic digesters from Japan - AD_JPNNA4_MetaG (SPAdes) (version 2) | ecosystem: Engineered > Bioreactor > Anaerobic >...
CTTCATTTCCGCCGTCGAAGTCTTCGCCGCCAACGGCCTCGACATCATGTTTCAGGAAGGATTGGGCTACACCCCCACCCCCGTCATCTCCCACGCCATTCTCAGCTTCAACCGGGCCCATCCGGGGCTCCTCGCGGACGGGGTGGTCATCACGCCGTCGCACAATCCGCCCACCGATGGCGGCTTCAAGTACAATCCGCCCAGCGGCGGGCCGGCGGACCCCGAAATCACGAGCCTCATCCAGGCACGCGCCAATGCCATCATCGCCGATGAGCTGCACGCCGTGCGCCGAACGCCCTTCGAACGCGCCCTCAAGGCGGAAACGACCCATCCGTATGATTACATCACGCCCTACGTGGAAGACCTGCGCAACGTCGTGGCCATGGAGGCCATCGCGGCCGCCAGCCTGAAAATCGGCGTGGACCCCCTGGGCGGAGCGGGCATTGCCTTCTGGCCCCGCATCGCCGAAACCTATCGGCTGAACCTGGAAATCGTCAATCCCTATGTGGATCCCACCTTCGCCTTCATGACCGTGGATTGGGACGGCAAGATCCGCATGGATTGCTCCTCGCCTTACGCCATGGCGAGCCTCATCAGCCTCAAAGACCGCTTCGACATCGCCTTCGCCAACGACCCCGACTACGACCGACATGGCATCGTCACGCCCAGCGCGGGCCTGCTGAACCCCAATCACTACCTCGCCGTCGCCATCTCCTATCTGTTCCAGCATCGCCCTGGCTGGCGCCCCGACGCGGCCATCGGCAAGACCCTCGTCTCCAGCTCCATGATTGATCGCGTCGCCGCGCATCTCAGGCGGCGCCTGTGCGAGACCCCCGTCGGCTTCAAGTGGTTCGTCGAAGGGCTGGTAGACGGCTCCTTTGGCTTCGGCGGGGAAGAGAGCGCCGGCGCCTCGTTCCTGCGGCAGGATGGCACCGTCTGGACGACCGACAAAGATGGCATCATCCTCGACCTGCTGGCAGCGGAGATCACCGCCGTCACCGGCAAGGATCCGGGTGAACACTACCGCGACCTGGAGGCCCTGTTCGGCAGCCCCTGCTACGAGCGCATTGACGCGCCCGCCTCTGCGCCCCAACGCGCCGTCCTGAAGGACCTCTCGCCGGAGCTGGTGCAGGCGGAGACGCTGGCAGGCGACCCCATCCTCGCCAAGCTCACCCGCGCGCCGGGGAACAACGCTCCCATCGGCGGGCTGAAGGTCGTCACCGCGCAAGGGTGGTTTGCCGCCCGTCCCTCCGGCACCGAGGACGTCTATAAGATTTACGCCGAAAGCTTCCGCGGGCCGGAACACCTGCGCCAGATTCAGGAAGAAGCGCGCGCCATCGTCAACGCCGCCTTCGTCGCGGCGGGTGTGGCATAGCCATAGCGCTTCATCACCAAACGAGACGGCGCCGAAGGGACATTCCCCCGGCGCCGTCTCTTGTCCGTTATCCACCGTTTATCTCAGGGAGCATCCTCGCCCAAAGGTGAGGGCAGAACCTCTGCGTCAGGTGCCTCAGGTACCTCAACTGCCTCAGGCGCTGCCGGTGCGACGGGAGCCGGCGCCGGCGAAGCCGGGCTGACCGGCGCGACGGGGCGGCGCGAAGGGATTGCCGGCGGCGCCGCGGGCGGGAGCGCCGCACCCGTCGCCGCATAGGGCCGCGTCCCAAACTGCGTCAGCGTGACCGCACCGACCCCCAGCGCGATCAACGGCCAGATCAAGATGAGGGGCAGCCAGTCCCACGTCACCTGCACGAGCACCGCCAATATCGTGAGCAAGACAGTGCCCAGCACGGCCGTTGCCACAGGCGATGCCTGCTCCACCTTGAAAATCCCGTGCAGCACGCGCTCGCCGAGCACCGAGCCCAGCGCCACCCATCCCAGCGCCGCCCCCACGCCCACGATGAGGGCACCGACCACCGCCAACGGGCTCAGGCAGATAGTGATCACCAGGATCAGCAGCACCAAGGCCGCGCCGATGAAGACCAACAGCCCCACTCCAAACGCGGGCAGCGGCACATTCATGATTGTCTCCGCCACACGCCCTACGTGTTGAGGCCAGAGGCTCACGAAGAAAAGCGCGAACAGCCCCAACACCACAATTGTCAACACGCTGCGCACCACTTTCCACAGCGCCTGCAGCCATAGCGGCTGTGAAGGTTGCGTCCCGCTGATGGGTGGCTCCGGCCCATCGCCATTATCAAACATGCTCGGTCCAAACCGGTAATTCCAGTTGAAACCCTGAATGCGCTCCACCTTCTGGATTTCACCCTCGACGACCGCGCCCTCCTCCTGGACCACTGCCCCCGTTGAGGACACATCGCCCTGGATGTGCGCCGTGCTGCCCAAACGCAACTCCCCGGCGGAGAAGACGTCACCCTCCACCGTTCCGGCGATATCCGCCGCGCCGAACACCGCGACGTCGCCACGGACGGTGGCCTCTTCACGTATCTCCAATGCGCCAAAAGTGGTCAGATCGCCGGTAAGGCTCGACCCCTGGCCCAACGTCACCGGCCCGAAAACCACCAGGTCGCCGGTGATGCTATCGCCCGGCGCCAGAGTGTAGGGTCCGAAATGAACCCCGCCCGTCCCTCCCTGTGCGGCCCAGACGGGGGACGCTGCTGTCAGCAGCAACAAAGCCGCCATACTTGCGAAAATCACGCGCTTCAACATCACTACCTCCTTCGAAAATGGCCCCGAATGAACACGAATTTCACGAATCAGATCAGAAATTTCTTACCCCCGGGCTGCTACGCTCTCAAACAACGCGCTTCAGCGTGGGTGGCTCGTGTCGAACCCGTAAGCCGTCGCCGTCGCTGCTCACGACTCACATTTTCAGCCTTGGATGATGTGCGCCAGCACCTGGCGTCTCCTGCAAAAATGGCCTCGAATGAACACGAATTTCACGAATAAGATGAGAAATTCCTGGCCCCCGGGGCTGTTACGTCCTCAAACAACGCGCTTCAGCGCGGTTGGCTCCTGTCAGGCTGGGGATTCCATCCCCAGCCGCAGCGGTGAGCTGTTGCAGCCTCTGCTCACGGGTTATGGCTCACAGGGTTACTGTTCAGCCACTGACTAAAAAACGCAAGATTTCCTGGTGACCCTTGAAGATTGAGTATCAACTTTTGCCCCCTATTCCCTGGCCCCTTTCCCCCGCGTTGCGCGGGGGAAAGGGGAACTTTTTTTTGTGGTTTTTTGCAGGCGGGCTACGCCCGCCTGCAAAAAACCAATTTTTTCTCCCCCTCCCCAACGGCGTCTGCGCCGTTGGGGAGGGGGCAGGGGGTGGGGCAAAAGCTACAGTTCACAAAGGTTCATCCATCGCCGTCTAGCTACCTGGCGCCAGGCTGAACAGTTACCGCACATTTTCATCCTTGGATGATGTGCGCCAACACATGGCGTCTCCTTCTTACTTCTACGTTCTGAAACGCTCAAAGTTGCGCCGACGCCCGCTTACGGTTCGCCTTGATGAGCCAGACGCTGACCCCCACCGCCGCGCCGGCGAGTAACAAACCCGTCGCCCAACCGATATGGGCTATGTCCTTCTTGATCGAGACGCCACTCGCCGTTCCTGTCCGCGGCGCGTACCGACGCAACGCCAAACGCAAGAAGCGATTGGTACCGCCGGGATTGACGTTCGCTGCTTGCGCCAGCAGACCATCCGCCGCCGTCACATAGGTGAGACGGCGACGTGACGCTACAGCCTCCCAAATCGCGTCCGCGACACGTTCTGGCGTTACTGCCTTGAGTATCCCCGCCCGCTCGAACAGCGCCTCCAGCGAAGTCGCCTCGCCGCTCTGGAGCAAATTCGCGTTGAAATTCGTCTCCGTGATCCCCGGCAACACCCGGACCACCGCAATGTTGTATTCATCCAGCTCGATTGCCGCGGCATCCGAAAGATACCCCAACGCCGCCTTGCTCGCTCCGTAACCCGACATATACGGCACTGCCGTCGCCTCAATCATTGAAGAGACGTTGACGATCACGCCGCCCCCCTGACGCTTCATGACGGGGGCCACCGCCTGCAACATGGCAATGGGCGCGAGCACGTTCAGCCGGAGAGTATATTCGAAAGCGTCCAGATCCAGCGAATCGAGCGTACCAGAGATGCCGACGCCAGCATTGTTGACCAGTACATCAATCCGCCCGAAGGCTGCCAGCGCTTGCTCCACCACATGGGCCACGTCCTCGCGCTGCGTGATATCTGCCCGCACAGCCAAAGCGCGCTCCCCTTCAGCCGCGAGTTCCGTCCGCAGCTGTGCCAGCTTCTCCTCTGAGCGCGCCGCCAGCACCACTGCCCAGCCCTCGTGCGCAAAACGCCGCGCCGTCGCCGCGCCAATTCCCGTGCTGGCGCCTGTAATGATGGCCACCTTGAACAGAGGAGTCACATCAATGCCGTCCATCCTTGTTCCTTCCGTCAATAGAGGTCAATCATAAAATAAGTTGGCTATGCCGAGATCGCTTCACGCTGCCGCCGCAGCATCACCATGGTGATCGTGGCCAGCACGCCATGGGGCATGAACAGGGCCAACAACGCTGCCGCCAGTGCCAGCGCCAACAGCGAGAAAGAGTGCCCTGCCGCCATCAGCCCCACCAACGTCTGGATCAAGGCCTCGAACAGCACTTCCCTGGAGAACAGCATCACGGCGAGAATGCGGTTGAAATCCCAGTACGCTATCCCCAAGGCCACCATACCCGCCGCGCCGAGCAACACCGTCAACGCCACCACCCCCAGCAGCAGCCACGACCGCCGCCGTCGGTAGCTGGCCGCCGCCTGCGCCGTGGTCTTGAGCGCCAGACCCACCGGCGGCACGGGCCGCGGCGCCCGGCGCAACGCCGTGTCCAGCCGGGCCAGGGCTTCCCAGTCCGCGCGGCAACGCGCGCAGTCGCGCAGGTGCTGCTCCCAATCGGCCTGTTCTTCCAAGGTCAACTCGTCATCCAGCGCCTTGATCCACCATCCCTCACTGTGCATGTCCCACATCATGCGCCTCCCGCATTCCAGTATTCCAGCGGCTGCTCTCCTCCCCCTGGGTCTGCGCCCAACATTCAGCCAGCGCGCGCCGCGCCCGGAACAGCCGCGATTTCACCGCCGAGACGCTCAAATGCGTCACAGCAGCGATCTCCTCATACGACAAATCCTGCCAGTAAAACAACGTCACCACCAGACGATCCACCGGCGCGAGGGTCTCGAGCAGCGCCTGCACCGCGCGTTGCCGCTCGCGCTCCTCCAACTGCCGCTCCGGGCTGGGATCCGTCCCCGCCTGCCATTCCCAGGCGCCGTCCTCCCCCATCCCGTCCAGGGAGACTTCGGGACGGCGGCGCCGCAGGCGATCCGTGCAAAAGTTTGCGGCGATGCGCAGCACCCACGGCTTGAAGGGCCGCTCCACATCAAAAGTGTGCAGGCTCATCACGGCTTTCACCAACACATCCTGCGCGGCATCTTCAGCCTCGGTGGAGGTACCCAACATGCGGTAACACAAGCCATACACCGCCGGTTGGTAAGTCTCCACCAACCAGCTGATCGCCAGTTCATCTCCGTGCATGGCTGCAGTGATCCACTCTTGCTCGGTCACGCCTTTGTCCCTCGTTTCTAATACGCACGGCAGGTCGCGGGGTTGCAAAAAGGGGCAACATGGGATGTTGCCCCTTGGAACCTCGTCTCACGGCCCGACGCGATGCGCGCCGCGCCCTCTCAGAAGGGTCGCTGCAGATCCGTAAGCAGGAACGAGTCTGGCTCCTCTTCCTCATCGCTGAGCAACGTCCCTTTGGGGAGCTCTTTCTCGATGGCCACGCCTTCATACTCATCAATCGGGCCATCAGAACCTTCCACATCGCCGCGATATCCCGTGCCGGCGGGGATCAGCTTACCGATGATGACATTCTCCTTCAAACCGTAGAGCGGATCCTCATCGCCCTGCACCGCGGCGTTCGACAAAACCTTGATGGTGTGCTGGAACGACGCCGCCGAGAGGAAGGAATCCGTCGCCAACGCCGCCTTGGTGATGCCCAACAGCACCTGCCGCGCGCGCGCCGGCTGCCCGCCCTGATCCACGATCTCGCGGTTCTTCTTCTCATAACGGACCCGATCCACCAGGTCGCCCGGCAAGAACTCCGTGCTGCCCGATTCAGTCACCATCACCTTGCTGAGCATCTTGCGGATGATGATCTCGAAGTGCTTGTCATTGATGACCGGCCCCTGTCGGCGGTATACTTCCTGCACTTCGCGCAGCAGATAGCGCTGCACGGCCTCGCGGCCCTGAACCTGCAGGATCCGGTGCGGATTCAGCACCCCCTCACACAGCTGCTCGCCCGCGTCGACCTTCTGCCCTTCCGTCACCAGCAGGCGCACCGAGGGCGCCATGGCATACTCGCGCTCGTCCTTCACCTCGTAGCTCAACGTGAGCGTGCGACCTTCCAGGCTGATGTGGCCGCTGGCCTTGGCGCGAATCTCTTCGGTCTCGCCGCGCGCCAACAGCTGCCCCAGTTTGACCTCGTCAGCGTCTTCCACCAGCAGCTCCCAATCCTCAGGGATCTCGTGGACGGCGTTCTTCAGCTGCGCATGGGTCACGATGACCTTCAGAGCATCGCCCTCACGGACGATGTGCACGATGCCGGCAATATCGGAGATCTCCGCCTCGCCTTTCGGCATACGGCGGGCTTCCAACAGCTCTTCCACGCGCGGCAGACCGCTGGTGATGTCACCGCCGGAAGAGGCCGTCCCGCCGGTGTGGAACGTCCGCAGCGTCAACTGCGTGCCCGGTTCACCGATGGACTGCGCCGCGATGATACCGACCGCCGTCCCGATGTGCACCAGCGAGCCCCGGCCCAAGTCGCGCCCGTAACACATGGCGCAGATGCCAAAATCCATCTCGCACGTCATCGGCGAGCGGACAAACACGTCCGTGATGCCCGCACGGGCCAACCGTTCCACCCGCTCCTCATCGAGCTCCTGATTCCGTTGCACGATGATCTCGCCTGTCTGGGGATCAACGACCGGCGCCGCGGCCATACGCCCGACAAGGCGTTCGCCAAACGTCTGATCGGCGACGCGCTCTTCCTTGCGATCACGAATCCACAAGCCACGGCGAGTGTGACAGTCCGTAGCGTTGATGATCACATCCTGCGCCGTGTCCACCAACCGGCGGGTGAGATACCCCGCGTCAGCCGTGCGGAGCGCGGTATCCGACAGACCCTTCCGCGAACCGTGCGTGGAGATGAAGTACTCCAGCGCCGTCAGGCCCTCGCGCAGGTTGGAGCGGATCGGCAACGGGATGATGCGCCCGGAGGGGTCGGCCATCAAACCACGCATCCCCGAAAGCTGCGCGATCGGCGCGAAACCGCCCTTGGAAGCGCCAGACTTCGCCATCACCGCGATGGGGCCGTAGGGGTCGAGGGAGTCCGAAACCGCCCGCGACACATCCTCGCGCACGCGCGTCCAAATCTGGATGACGCGGTTGTACTCCTCGTCCTCGGTCAACAGGCCGCGCCGGTACTGCCGTTCGATCTCGGCCACCTCCTGCGACGCGGCCTCCATGATCGCCTCCCGCGACTCAGGAATCGTCAAATCGTAGACGGAAATAGTCACGCCGGAGAGAGTCGCATAGTAGAAGCCCAACGCCTTGATGTCATCGGCAAACTGCACCGTGACTTCCGGGCCCAACAGGCGGTAGCACCGCGCGATTTCGTTGTTGAGATCATTCTTGCTCAGCGGTCGGTTGATGAAGCGCATCGGATCAGGCACGATCCGGTTGAACAGCGCGCGTCCCACCGTCGTCGCGATCGGCTCGGCAGGCGCCGGGCGCCCCTCGTACACCTGCGCCACCAAAATCGGCGTGTGCAGGGTCACCTTACCCAACACATACGCCGTCTCGACCTCATCGAGGTCCGTGTAGAAGCGCGGGGGCTCCTCCGTCGGGCGCCCGTCCATGGTGAGGTAGTAAATGCCCATGCACATGTCCTTGGAGGGACCGATGATGGGCTGTCCGTCGGCGGGCTTCAGAATGTTGCGCGAGGCGAGCATCAGCTTGCGGGCCTCTTCCACCGCCTTGCGGGACAGTGGAATGTGCACCGCCATCTGGTCACCGTCGAAGTCAGCGTTGAAAGCCGCGCACACGAGCGGGTGGAGCTGGATCGCCTTGCCCTCGATGAGGATCGGCTCGAAAGCCTGAATGCCGAGGCGATGCAACGTCGGCGCACGGTTGAGCAGCACGGGGCGGTCGCCGATGACCTCCTCCAGCACTTCCCACACCTCGGGCCGCTGCCGCTCGATCAGCCGCTTGGCCGCTTTGACGTTCGCCGCATAGTTGTAATCCACCAGGCGCTGAATCACGAACGGACGGTACAGTTCCAGCGCCATCGTCTTAGGCAGACCGCACTGATGCATCTTGAGATGCGGCCCAACGACGATGACGGAACGGCCGGAATAGTCCACGCGCTTACCCAGCAGGTTGCGGCGGAACCGGCCCTTCTTCCCCTTGAGCAAATCGCTCAACGACTTGAGCTGGCGCCGTCCGCGGCGGCTCATGGCCTTGCCGCGCTGACTGTTGTCAATGAGGCTGTCCACGGCCTCCTGCAACATGCGTTTCTCGTTATGGATGATCACTTCCGGGGCGCCAAGATCGAGCAATCGGCGCAGACGGTTGTTGCGGTTGATGACGCGGCGATACAAATCGTTGAGGTCGGAGGTGGCAAAACGCCCGCCATCGAGCTGCACCATCGGGCGCAATTCCGGCGGCAACACCGGCAGCACCGTCAGAATCATCCATTCGGGGCGATTGTGGCTCTTGCGGAGCGCTTCCACCACGCGCAGGCGACGGGTCGCCTTCTTGCGGCGCTGAGCAGAACGCCCGGTCCGCACCTCTTGCCACAGTTCCTCCGAGAGCGCCTCCAGGTCGAGCCGCCCCAGCAGCTCGTAGACGGCCTCGGCTCCCATGCCCGCTTTGAAGACCTGTCCCCACTTCTGCCGCAGCTCGCGGTAGCGCGCTTCGTTGAGGAATTGAAGCGGCGCCAGGCTCAGCAGCTCCTCGCGGTCCGCGTCGTAACGGGTGCGCACCGTGAGCGTCTTGGCCTGCAGCTCCTCGCGGATCTGCGTCAGCTTGTCCTGAATGCCGGCGGCCAGCGTCTCCGCCTCCGCGTCCGGCGTTCTCACGGGAGCCTGCTCCCGCTCACGAATTTCATGTTCGAGCTCATCGAGCGCTTCCTGGGCAACCATGGTCAGGGCGGCGTAATGACTGCGGCGGACGATTTCCCCCGCTTCCACGATGACCGTGTCCGTAATCTCGAAAATCAGCGTCTCTGGAGCTTCGCGATCCATCAGGCTTTCCAGCCGTCGCTGCAAGCGCTGGGCCTCCTTAGAAATCGCATCCGCCCGGGCATCGCGCTCCTCTTCCAGCATTTCCCGCAGAGCGCGCGCTTGCAGTTCCTGTTGTTCCTGGTAGTGAGCCAGCTGCTCGTCCAGATCGGCGCTCATGGACTGCGCCGCCTTGTCCAGCGTGCTGATGCCCTGCTTCTCGCGCTCTTCCAGGCGTTTGAGCGCCCGCTGACGGGCCTCTTCGTCCACATGGGTGATGATGTACTGCGCGAAGTAGAGCACGCGGTCGAGGTTACGCTTGCTGATGTCGAGCAAAATGCTCAAATGGCTGGGGATGCGCCGGGTGTACCAGATATGCGCTACCGGCGCGGCGAGCACAATGTGCCCCATGCGTTCACGGCGCACCGCTGAGCGGGTGACTTCCACATTACACTTGTCGCAGATGATGCCCCGGTAGCGAATGCCCTTGTATTTGCCGCAATAACATTGATAATCGCGGGTCGGGCCAAAAATCGCTTCACAGAACAGCCCATCTTTTTCGGGACGCAAACGGCGGTAGTTGATGGTTTCCGGTTTGGTTACCTCCCCATAGGACCAGGAAAGGATGGCTTCCGGCGAAGCCAGGTTGATACGCAACATCTTGAAGGTACGCGCTTCGGTCACAACTTCGTCCCTATTCATCATTTCCCCCACATGGTCTCAAACGACCTTCAAAGAATATGGCCTGAGCCATACAGCACAAAAGAAGCGTCCGAGAATTCCTACGGAATCCTCAGCGCTTCCCCGATCAAACCTCTTCCCGCTAGCATAGGCGAATGAATATTATAGCCTCGTCCATTCAAAAGTCAAACACGCCACGAAAGGACGAAAGGGAGGCACGCTTCAAGACCAGGGCAATTCTCACATGCCGCCGGCAGCCCCGAGCGCGTTACAGGCAAGCCCGCCGGTTAGAGGATCAGCGTAGCGTCACCCAAGGAGAAGAAGCGATAACGCTCACGGATGGCTTCGGCGTAGGCTTTACGGATGAGCTCGACGCCCGCAAAGGCCATCACCAACGCCAGGAGGGTACTGCGCGGCAAGTGAAAATTGGTGATCAGCGCGTCCACTACCCGGAATTGAAATCCAGGCGTGATGTAAAGCCGGGTGAAGCCCTCGAAAGGCGCCACCGTGCGCCACGGACACCCCTCCGCGGGTGTCTGCAGCAGTCCCTCGCGCGCCGCGGTCTCCAACACCCGCATCGAAGTCGTGCCCACGGCAATGACCCGCCCGCCCATCACCTTCGTCTGATTGATCTGCGCGGCGACTTCTGGCGTGAGGGTCGCCCATTCGCTGTGGATGGTATGCCCTTCGATGGCTTCCTCCGTGATCGGACGGAACGTATCCAGCCCCACATGCAAGGTGACGAAGGCCAGCTGCACCCCCTGATCCCGCAAGGCGAGCAGCAGCTCCGGCGTGAAATGCAATCCCGCCGTCGGCGCGGCAGCGCTGCCCAGCGTGCGCGAATACACCGTCTGATAGCGCTCCGGGTCGTCCAGGGCCTGATGAATGTACGGCGGCAAGGGCATTTGCCCGATGCTGTCGAGATACGGCTCGATGGGCTCAGAGAACACCACCGTGCGCTCGCCGCGTTCCCCGCTCGCCTCCACTTCAGCGTAGAGCGCGAGAGGTTCTTCGCCTCGCAGCAGCTGCATGTGGCTTCCCACGCGCGTGCGCGCTCCACCCACGAGCGCCCGCCAACGAGCCGCGCCGAGATTCCGCAGCAGCAGAATTTCGACTTTGCCGCCGCCGGGCGTCTTCCGCCCAAACAGCCGCGCCGGGATGACGCGGCTCTCATTGGCGATGAGCAAATCGCCGGGATGAAGGTAGTCCCCCAGCTCCCGGAAGCCGCGATGTTCCAGCGCACCGGTGTCGCGGTGAATGACGAGCAGCCGCGAGCTGTCCCGGGGCTCCACCGCCTGCTGCGCGATGAGCTCCGCAGGAAGGTCATAGTCAAGATCGGCAGTTTTCATCTGACTGAGGTCACTCCGGCAACAAGACCGGGCGCAACTGCGGCGCATAGGCGTCAATCAACGCCGGCGTGAGGGCATTGCCGCGCGCGATGGCCGTGTAGAGGTCCGCACTGGGGCGCGGCGTGCGCACGCCGGTCGCGGGATCCATTTCGATCAGGCCGAAGCGCAACGTCCAGCCCTCCGCCCACTCGAAATTGTCCACCAACGTCCAGTGATAATAGCCCCGCACAGGAATGTTGTTCTGCAAAATCTTCCACAGTTGGTGTAAGTGCAACAGCAACGCGGCCGGCCGTTGATCGTCGTCGCTATCGGGAATGCCATTTTCGGTGATGTAGATCGGCAAGCGCATCTGCCACAAGCGCTTGATCGCGCGCCGCAACCCCTCCGGGTAGAGCTCGCCGTACCCGCCGTCGAGCAGCTCCGCGTCGGGGGCATGGAGCGTACGGCTGAACAGCGCCTCCCTGGCGCCGCTATCGAAAGCGACCAGATCGCGCGTGTAATAGTTCAGGCCGATCCAGTCCAGCGTGTGACGCAACGACCAGGCCGGGCCAAAACCGATGGGCAGGACCCACCGCCCTTTCCACACCGCATCGAGCACGGAACGATTGAAACCCCGATCCAGGATCTTGGCCACCGACCGGTCCAGAAACGAGTGCGGGTTAGCGGGATCAAAAAAGCGCAAATTGTGCGCCAATCCCACCTTGGCGTTGGGTTGAAGGCGGTGAATGGCACGATAGGCCTCGGCGTGAGCCTGCAGCAGGGTTTGCAGCACGATGCGGGTCGCTCCAAAATCACGCCGACCGGGCGGAAACGTCCCATAGAGATAGCTCATCACGGCGTAAACGTTGGGCTCGTTGATGGTGCACCACAACGTCACCTGATCGCCGAGCGCCTTGACCACCCGCTCGACGTAACGGACGAAATGCGCGCGCGTGTCCTTGTTGAGCCAGCCGCCCTGCTGCTCCAGCCACAGCGGATTGGAGAAGTGATGCAGCGTCACCATCGGCTCCAGGCCACGCTGTTGCAGGCCCTTCAGCATCTCGCGGTAGCGCTCCAGGGCAGCGTTATCAAAGCGTCCCGGCTCCGGCTCCACCCGGCTCCACTCGATGGAAAGGCGCAGCGCGTTCAGGCCCATGGCCGCTGCACGGTCGAAGTCGGCCTCCGCCGCTTCCCACCAATCGCAGGCGCGCCCGGAAGTGTGGCCCCCTTTGATGCGCCCCTCCTGTTGTTCCCAGGCCCACCATTGATTGTTGGTGTTGTTGCCCTCGACCTGATGCGCGGCCGTGGCGACCCCCCATTTGAAATTCGGCGGAAAGTGAAAAGTAGCTTCGGGCATGACCCTCTCCTGACATGGAATGCACAACAGCGCCCGGCCACGCGCCCGTTGCGATTCAGCGTCGTTATACATTGAGGCAACAAAACACGGTGAGCGGAAATCTCCGCTCACCTTACTGCTCCCCTCACAGAGCTACTGCACGACCGGGCACACTCCCAGGCCGAGGAAGCCCGGCCCAACGTGCGAGCCGATCACCGGTCCGGTTTCGTGCAGGAAGAAATCCACGCACTGCAATTCCTGGCGCACCTGCTCACCAAAAGCGTGGGCGTCCTCCGCGCATTGGATGTGCGTGACCGCCGCATAGACCGGCACGTCCCCCACCCGCTTCTGCACCTCGACGAGCACCTGCTCCAGACCCCGCTTCCGGGTACGCGCCACCGTCAGCGGATCAATCTTGCCGTCGTTGAGGTAGAGGATAGGACGCAGGTGCAGCACGTTTCCCAGCAACTTCGCCGCGCCATTGATGCGCCCCCCTTTTTGCAGATAATCCAGAGTTTCTACCAGGAACACGCCGGCAAAGCTGTGGGTCATCTGCTCCACAACGGCGGCGGCCTCAGCACGCGAACCGCCGGCTGCCAGCACTTTTGTCGCCTGGTGAACCATCAGCGCCAACACGCAGGTCGTCGCCTGGGAATCAATGACGGTGATCCGCTCAGGCGCCACTTCCTGGGCCGCCATCTGTGCCACGCGCACCGTCCCGCTCAACGCTTCCGAGATGTGGATGGAGAGCACTTCGTCGCCATCGCGGGTGAGATCCTCGTAGAGGCGCATGAAATCGCCAGGCGGGGGCTGACTCGTGGTGGGCGCCGTCTCCACGTGCGCCAGATGCTGATAAAACACCTCTAGTGAGAGGTCGTCCTCGTCCTGATCCGCCAGGCCCGCACCCATGTTGACTTTGAGCGGCACCGTGTGAATAGACCATGCCTCACGGATCGCGGGCGGCAGATAAGCCGTGGTGTCTGTGACAATGTGAATCATAAGTTCCTCCCTGAATGAAAAGACAGCGGTTAAGGTGCGGGAACGCCTCCTGACCGTGGAGGTCAGGAGGTCAAGGAGGGACTTTCACCTGGCAAAGGAATCAGTACAGAAGCAAGGAGCCAACGGCGTTAGATAAAATAATGCCTGGCAAGGATAAAATGCCCGAGCGAACGTCCCTCGCCCCGCCCATCAAGAAAACACTTCGATGAGAATTATAATGTAATTAGCCCAGGTGACAACACCACCCCCTTGAAAGCGGCTATTTCGAAGGCGCCGCAGCATTCAGCAGGACGCGATTATCGGCCCACAGCGTCCCGTCGGCGGCGGTCGCCGGCAACGTCACGCCGGTGTCGCCGTCATACCAGCCCACGCCCAGGCGATAGTCGCCAGGCGGCGCGGGCAACGTCACCGTCTCGCTCACGACTTCACCGGCGGCCCACCAGCTGGTAGGATAGGTCCACGCGCGGGGCATGGCGTCGTCCTGCGCGAGAATGTCCCCAGAGGCGGCAATCACGTGGACGAAGCGCTTATAGTCGCGCGCGGGGACGGTCTGCGCCTGCCACCACAGCGTCACCCGAAGCGTGTCGGCGTCGCGGCTGAGGTCGTAGCCGAGTAAGCGCAGCTCGCCGCCGAAGGCCGCCTGTTGGGGATAGGTCGGCGCGGGCAAGGTGAAGCTGCGCGGGCGTGGGACGATGTTCAGCGCGCCCAGCTCGCAGGTCTGGGTGATGGCGCCCTCTGCGAGCAGCGTCAGACGCAGCGTGTAGGGGCCATCGGGCAGCAGCGGCGGGAGTGCGAGTGTCACCGGGGCGCGCACCCACGCGAAGCGAGGCCACGCAGAGGTGCGCGAGCCGGGCGCGAGGGGGCCCTCGCACGTCGCGACGCCGTTCCCCGCCGCATCCAGCGCCTCCCAGCGAGCGATCAGATCGGCGGAAGGGGGCGCGGCGGCGTACCACTCGGCGGTGAACTCCAGCGCCGCCCCTTCGGGATGCGCCTCCGGCAGCGCCAGGCTGATGAGAGTCACACCGCCGGCCGCGCACAGGGTCTGTTCCTCGCGGTATTGCCACTCGCAACAGCGTTCGCGCGGATCGCGCACCGTTACCCCTGAGAGCTCGAGGGGCAGCGCGACCTCGCCGCCGGTCTCCATCGTCGCCTCGAGGTAGGAAATCACGTGCAGCGTGTAGTCGCCGGGGGCCAGCCCTTCCGGCAGTGAGAGCGTCGGGTAATCCGTGACGAGCTCGCCCGCCTGCCAGAGCGTGGTGGGCAGATAGCCGTAACCGGGCTGCAAATCCACCTGACTGAGCTGCCGTCCGTCCGCGTCGAGCAGCCGCAGCGAGAGGCTCCAGTTGCGCGGCGTCCGCTGCGCCAGCGACCAGTGCAGTTTCAGCCGCAACGTCGTCGGATCAGGCTGCTGCGCTTCGACGGCGTGCAGCGTCAGATCGCGGAAGCGCGCCAGCACAGGCGCGTCCACGGGCAGTGAAGGCCCCTGCGTCACCCGCACCGCGCTGAGGTAGAGCGCGCCCCGCTCCGCACCGGTGACCGTGCGCGCCGGCAGCTCGCCATCTATGCCGAAGACGCGCAATTCGAGCAGATACAGGCCACGTGAGAGATCAGCCGGCAATTCCAGGGTCGGCGTGACCTGCCCGGCCAGCGTGAAGGTCGTTTCCGCGAGGCCGTAGGAGACGCCATGACGGGGCTCCGCCGGCGAAACCAGACGCAGGGTGGCCGTGATGGACTTGGGGGTGGGCAGCTCCCATGTCAGCGGGACGGCGAGCGTTTGAGCGGGGGAAACCCCATGGGGCAGCGCGCCGACGGCGGTGAGCACAGCATCGCCCGTTCCCAGCTGCGCGTGCCATGGCGTGCCAAAATAGACCGGTCCGCGCGTGGCCCA
>Ga0208197_1002641_pt1 | contig 15490 bp, 13 predicted proteins | sample AD_JPNNA4_MetaG_FD_184444 | JGI IMG/M metagenome (GOLD analysis project Ga0208197, IMG submission 184444) | Active sludge microbial communities of municipal wastewater-treating anaerobic digesters from Japan - AD_JPNNA4_MetaG (SPAdes) (version 2) | ecosystem: Engineered > Bioreactor > Anaerobic...
TTTATGTCCTGATTCTTCAGGGTGGATTAAGCTTGGTACAGTCCAGGCAAACAGGTAACTGGTACGCGACTATCAAACAGACCTCCGTACCCTCTACGTTTGATGAAGCAACAGCCAAGTCAATGATCGGGGAAAGGGTGCCTGGATCTGTCCAGCGTAAGTCGTGTGATCCTTATGAGTTCACCTCAAAGACAACGGGGGAAATCATGCAGATGAACCATCGTTGGGTGTACGTGCCTGAGGGTGCTTCTGTGGAGGAAGCCATCTTTGAGGGTGAACCGGAAATGGTGGAACAACCACAAGCTTCAAGGCCTCTGATTGCAGCAGGGGTCAGGTAGCAGTCTCTGGATAAAGGGCATTCTACGGGGTGCCCTTTTGCTTTTTTAATTATGTATATATAAACTTTTACGAACATGGAATTAAGAAACGCAGAACGCAAACAAGCAAAAATCAAAATGGGTCTTCAGGCTCCAAGTGGGGCAGGGAAAACCTATTCCGCCCTTCTTCTGGCATATGGACTGATCAATGATTGGTCCAGGATTGCCGTTATTGACACAGAGAACCATTCTGCCGATTTGTATGCTCACCTGGGCAATTATCAGGTGTTGGCATTTGAACAGCCCTTCAGTCCTGAAAGATACATCCAGGCCATTGAGGTCTGTGAGAAGGCAGGAATGGAAGCTATCATCCTGGATTCAATTTCCCACGAATGGGAAGGGGTTGGTGGTATTTTGGATATACACGGGGCTATGATGGGGAATTCCTTCACCAACTGGGCAAAGGTAACACCACGTCATAACGCATTTGTTCAAAAGGTGCTGCAATCCGCAAGCCACATCATTGCCACCATCCGTTCAAAGCAGGATTATGTGCTTTCCGAAAAGAACGGAAAGATGGTGCCTGAGAAAATCGGCCTTAAGGGAGTAACCCGTGAAGGTCTGGACTACGAATTCACTATAGTCTTGGAGCTTGATTTGAAACATCAGGCAACAGCCACCAAAGACCGCACTCAGCTCTTTATGGACAAGCCAACTTTTGTCATTACTCCGGAAACAGGAAAGACCATCAGGCAGTGGTGTGAATCAGGAGCTGCCCCAACACCCGCAGCAACTTCCTTGGAAGAACTCAGGGATATGGTGGTTGGGGCTTCAACTGTGGAGGAGCTGAATGCCCTGTACAAAGGCTACCCTCAGACTAGCCGACTTCTCATTCCTGAGTTCAACAAACGGAAGCAGGAGATTGTAAACAGCAGAATTGTCACCACGCAAAATTTCAGCAACAATGGAAATGACGTTAAGAACGGTTAACCAACCAGCCAGTGTTCCCGACATAAGGGAAGAAGAAGAAGCAGTGTTGGAAGCAGAGGTTATTGAAACATCTCCCCTTCAACCCAGGGTGGAGAAACAAAAACCTTTCATTGAGGCTAATACAGAGAGCGTCTCAATTTCCCACTTGAAAAACGACTGCATCATCCCTGTGTTCCGCGATAATGAGAAAACGGTCTCTCATTACGAATTTGTGGATGCAGTCCATCATTGTGTAGAACGAACCTTTGGAGGGGAAACCATCCTTGCGCCGGATATCAGGGTGAGCCATAAAATCAATGGTCGAATACCCAGTGCCCTGAATAAGAAGGTCAGTGAGCTGGAGGACTGGGAAAAGACTTTATACTGGGAGAGGATGATGTTTGCCATTGAAGTGCCCTCTATTGCCAGTGAGATCAATGGGAATGAGCTTTCCTTGACCATCGGTGGTGTTAGGGCATTGAATCATGAATCCTTATTTTCAAAGAAGAGCATTGAGAAATTCAAGGTGTTCATTGGCTTTCAGAATAAGGTGTGTACGAATCTTCTGGTATCAACGGATGGGATAGCCCTTGAAATCCGTGTTTCCAGCCTACAGGATCTCATCAGGCATGTATATGAGCTGTTCAGCAATTACAACATGCGCTTCCACCTGGACACCATGAGAGAGTTCGGGAATTATGCCCTGACAGAGCATCAGTTTGCCCAGCTCATCGGAAGGGCAAGGCTTTATCAATACCTTCCTCCTGCCCAGAAGAAGGGAATAACACCCCTGAATCTGAATGACGGACAGATAAATTCTGTGGCCAGGGATTATTACACCGACAAGAGCTTTTGCAGGGATGCCAATGGCGACATTAACCTGTGGAAACTGTATGGACTGTTCACAGGGAGCAATAAGAGCTCCTACATTGACACATTCCTTGACCGCAGTGTCAATGCCTTCTCCTTCACAGAAAGCCTCCTGGAGGCTCTAGAACATAACAGCGAGCTTAGCTGGTTTTTGAGTTGAAGAAAGGGGCAGGATGAAAGGTTATACTGGATTCCTGCCCCAACTCATCACAAATAATAATTCGGCATATGACAGAAAAAAATCGACAATACATCCTGGAACTTTTTAAAATCGTCAGTCCAACAAGCATCCTGGTAGTGAATCAGACCGGCAAAGTGAAAAGATTGCACTGTCCTTTCAGGGTGGTAGCCCTGGTAAGCATCTTCCCCGATATTATTGAAGGAGAATTTTATATGGTGGACTTCGTGAAGATGACTTTGGTGGAATTGAAGGAGGTTTTCATCATCGGAGGAAAGGGGTATTTGATCTGCTATTTCCGGATAATGTGACACCTGGTCAGTCTGGTTGGCAGTGAAGAGCACTCATGATAAATCCTCCACATCCAGGTAAATCCTTCAAATCCCTTGTAAACATTGAGATTGGGCGTATGGGCGTAGGAAATGTGAAAAACTATTATACCAGAAATGAAGAATAATCACATCTGAGAATAACGTCAATTATGACATATTTTTTATTTAAAAAGTTTATGCATTTTGTAAATCCATACGCCCAAAGCCTTTATTGACGGACATTACAATGGGTTTTACTTGGGCATAGTGGTTTTATGAATAATTGGGGAGGCCTGTTGGGTGGTATAATTATCGCTTCCTTCAAGAGGCCTCTGGCTTTTATCCCATCACATCAACCAATTCAGCAAGTTTAACATCCAACGCTTTGCTTTTCATATAAAGAGCGGATCGGAAATGTCAATCAAAGCCCTTCCCAAAGAATTCCTTTAACGAGATATTCATGGCTTTGAGAACTTTAATAAGACTGCTAAACCGTAAATCCTGGCCTTTTTCATACCTCCCATATTGCGCCCTGGGTAATTCATTATCAAAAGCAAATTGCTCATAATTATCATATCCCTTTTCTTTTCGGACTTCTCTGATTCTCTTCCCGAGATTATCAAGCTGACTCTGAATATAATCGTCCTTCTTTGCCATAAAACAAAGAAAAATCAATTACACCTGAAATATTACCACTTATTTGATACCACTTATTAATGGTATTTGTAAATTTGGAGACTTGAGTTCAACTTGTAAATGCAACTTTTAATTTATGATTGTTGCATAGGAATAGATACAATATTTTTTCAGAGAGGAAAGAGAGAGTTACTCTCCTTCGCTCTGCTGAATGGATAAATATTACTATCTTCGCCTGTGTCCGTCCAAAGATTTAGTTGCAGATATGAAACATTTAACCGTAGAACAAAGATATACCATTTTTGCGATGTTGCAAATAGGTTATACACAAATAGAGATAGCAAAGACTATCGAAGTAGATAAAAGTACTGTAAGCCGAGAGTTAAGGCGTAATTGTGATATGCGTAGTGGTAAGTATATTATGGATTTAGCACAGCGCAAAGCAGATAAACGCAAGGCAGATAAGAGACGTAAAGAGCTATTTACCTTACAGATGCAGCGTAGGGTTAAGAAGCTCTTAAAAAGAGGTTTTAGCCCTGAACAGATTGCAGGTAGGAGCAAGAATGAGGATAAGCCAATGGTCTCTCACGAAACTATTTATCGCTGGATATGGGAGGAGAAGCGAAAAGGTGGCACGTTACACAAGTATCTAAGGCGGCAGGGACGTAAGTATGCTAAACGTGGCTCAAAGAACGCAGGACGTGGATTTATCCCTAACAGAGTAGATATTGATGAGCGTCCAAATGTGGTTGATAACAAAGAGAGATTTGGAGATTTAGAGATAGATACAATAATAGGTAAGAATCACAAGGGTGCAATTCTTACCATTAATGATAGACTAACAGGTAGGGTTTGGATACGAAAACTACAAGGGAAAGAAGCCATCCCAGTAGCTAAAGTAACCGCTTGGGCTCTACGAAAAGTAAAGAACTTAATTTATACTATTACGGCTGATAATGGAAAAGAATTTGCAAAACACGAGGAAATAGCACAAAAGTTAGAACTAGATTTCTACTTTTGTAAGCCATATCATTCTTGGGAGAGAGGTGCTAATGAGAATACTAACGGACTAATTAGGCAATACATTCCAAAGGGTACGGACTTTAGTGAGATAACCAATAAGCAGATTAAAAGGATAGAAAATATCCTCAATAATCGACCTCGTAAAAGACTTGGATACCTCACACCAAATGAAAAATTTAAACAAATTATTAACCAGAATTCAGTTGCATTTGCAAGTTGAATTCAGCACAACTAACTAGAAATCAAATGAAAAGACTTACATTATTAATTCTCACCATTTTGGGGGGGACAACACTTCGAGCACAAATGATTACCCCACTCATTTTGTCCTCTGCCGGAAACAGTAATCAGACAAATACAATGACTATAGAATGGACGCTGGGGGAATTGTCAATTACAACCATCAGTGGGCCAACAACCATGATTACACAGGGTTTTCATCAACCCCGTTATGTCATTACCGCTCTTGATGAAATATTGGAAACCTTAGGCAAGATAAATGTCTATCCAAATCCAACCACTGATATAGTCTATATGGAAATGGCATTTGATAAAATCATATCTGTTCAGGTGGGACTAACAGATTTAAACGGCAAGCTGTTATTTAAGAAAAAGTATGTCGGCCAAAACATGCATGAAAGTGTTTCATTCGGCAATTTGCCTAATGGAAGTTATATAATGAACTTTATTTTAGAAGATAATAATTCCAAACAGACATTTAAAATCCTCAAAACCAACTAACATGAAAAGGCTACTTAACACATTGATGGCAATCACTGTATCTTTTACATTATTTGCCCAAGCTCCCAATGCTTTCAATTATCAAGGTGTTGCGAGAGACTTGACCGGGAATCCGATATTGAATAGAAATATTGGAATTCGCGTTTCTATTTTACAGGGAACAATCACCGGAACCGAAGCGTATAAAGAACTGCATTTAATCTCAACAAGCAACACAGGACTTTTTAATATCCTGATTGGAAATGGTACTCCTGTTAGCGGATCCATTGGATCAATCAGCTGGGGGGAAGGACCATTTTTCCTAAAAATTGAAATGGATGAAAATGGTGGTAGTAATTATAAGCTAATTGGCTCCAATCAACTGCTCAGTGTTCCTTATGCGTTGCATGCAAAAACTGCTGACAATTTTACAGCGCCCCAGTGGACGACTTTTGGCAATAACATTTATTATAATAAAGGGAATGTTGGGATTGGAATAGCTAATCCCAGTTCCAAACTCCAGGTAAACAATGGAAATTTCCAATTGACGAATGGTGATATAAACATCACAGGAGGGGGATTATATCTTGACAAGTTGATTAAAATAAATGATTATGATGCAAATTCTCATATTGGGGTACTGGAAAATAACATTGGAACTCCTGTTATCTATTCAAGATATTTAGATGGCACTTATGGTCATTTGGTAATTCAAGGTCTCTCTCAAACTTACACAAGTAGCATAAATTTTGTCACAGGTTCCAGTGTGCCTGGTGCTAATCCACCAACCCGGCGCATGGTAATCTTAGGAAATGGAAATATTGGCATTGGAAAGATCAATCCCACTTCAAGGTTAGATGTCAGTGGAGTGGTAAATGTCAACAATAATAACATTACGAATGTGGCAACACCTGTAAATGCAGGTGATGCTGTCAATAAATCGTATGTTGATGCTTTAATGGATAGGCTTTATGAACAAGGTGTCTTGAAAATCAAAGATGCCGATGGAAACTTTTATAATGTAGTTAAAATTGGAAATCAATTCTGGATGGCTGAGAACCTGAAAACCACAAAATACAATAATGGAAATACAATACCATTTCTTCCTAATTCAACACAATGGAATCCTGACACAGTTGGCGCCTATTGTTATTACAATAACGATATAAATATTGGGAAGGAATACGGATACCTATATAACTGGTATTCAGTAGTTAACGTTAACAAAATTTGTCCATCAGGATGGCATGTACCCACAATGAGCGAAGTTAATACGTTACGGAATTATTTAGGAGGGGAAAGTGTTGCAGGAGGTAAACTAAAAGAAACCGGAACAACCCATTGGCTGAGTCCGAACATAGGCGCAACAAACGAAACCGGATTTACTGCTATTCCAAACGGAGATAGGAATTATTTTGGGTCTTATGAAGCGTTTGGCTATTCAGCCGCTTTCTGGAGTACGCAAGATCTGGGAAGTTTTGGTGGTGTTTTTGTATTGACAAGTGAAACTGCTCAAATGATTACACGTGGATGGGGTAAACCAACAGGATTGCCGGTTCGCTGCTTGAAAGACTAAATTTGGGTTTGAACATTACAAGTGATTACTTATAATGGTTAAGTAATCTATATTAAAGAGCTAATTTCATCTGCTGATCTTACGTAGTGTTAAATTAAATCAGAACTTGACAACCCGGCATTGATAAAGGTTGTGCATTTTTTAAACAAGTTGGAAAACATAGTCCAATAATATGTACTTTATTATTAATCTTCTTACTAGGGCTGTAGCTATGAAAAAAAATATCCTCTTAAAATTGCTTTCCATACTTTTAATTGTTGTGTGGTTTTCTTCATGCTCAAAGGATGAATCAGAAAACTTTGATCCTGAAACAGGATCGTATAAGGGAAGAGTTCAAAAAGTTATCATTACAAGAATCACCGAGTCAGAAACTGATGAATACGAATTTAAGTATGACGAGAAAGGATATGTTACTGAAATTTTGCATCCTGTTTTAGAAAATGGCTTTCAACCTTCTGAAACCTTTTCAAGAAATTCAGAAGGGAAGATCATTGTATACGACATGAAATCTTATTATTACCTCAACGAAACGAGTTTTAGAAACTATAACGAATATTATGATTACACTATTGGATCTGATGGGAAGTATGTATCAGCTAACCTTACCATAAAATCCGGAAGTACCACAACTAAATGGATAGAAGTATTCAAATATACAGGTAATCGAATAACGCAGATTATTACTGATCGGAATCCCGACAAATACAGTGCATATCATGAAGAGACCAATTCATACAAATATGATAATAAAGGAAATGTTACGAGAATTGAGACTGTTCATGCTGATGGATACGGAGAATACCCCGGAACAGTAGAAAATACATTTGATAATAAGACATTTCCTATTGTCTCGCTAAATGCACCATTTTCTTTGGGCACTGCTTCCTGGGAGGACAATATGTATGGTAAATTACTGTATAACAGCCTTAATAATTTGCAGACAGCAAAATACACAATGGATGATGGCATATATACGGAATCAAGGAAATACACATACGATAAATCAGGTAAACCCACAGAGGTGGAAATTTATCTCAGTGACTCGGAGGGGAATAGTGCTCATTTTCTTTCTGTTGAATACGTTTACTTCTGATCTGGCAATTCGTTAAAGGATTCGATGGATCCTAAATTCTGGACTTTCCCGATGTTCATTATGAAAGATCATTTTCTTTTCTTAAATTTCTTTGGAATTTCAAAAGACCACCCATGAGACCTTTCATGATAATCCTCACCGCTATCGTGGTCCCCTTTTCTTTGTTGGGGCAGTTTAACCTCAGGATGCCAGAGAATAATTCAAATTTGAAATCAGTCAGGGAATCAATGGTCAGGCTTGATTCAGTTATAATAACCCGAGAACCCCCTAACTCCTGGGAAAAAATCCATTACCTGTATACCACGGAAGGCTACAACACTAAATGTGTCCATTATTATTTTAAAGACACGACCAAACAATGGGTACAAACGGCAATTGATTCATGCACTTATGATTTAAACGGAAGATTGACATCCTGGTTTATTGATGGAGGAAAGAACAATGGAGATAATATGAGAGAATTCACCTATGATCCATTGGGTAATTTATCCACAGCCATAACTTATCAAAGAAGTATATCTGATGGATCAAAGTGGGACGGTATTTTCAAGGAGGTTTTCACTTACGATAAATCCAAAAACATAACTACAATTCTCAAATATAATAAGGTAATTACGGATGAATGGTTTGAAGCAGAGAAATGGGACTTATACTTTTTGCCTGATGGCAGAATTGAAAAAATACTTGGGTATAATTGTGGGGGAACCTATTGTGATCATTCTGTGGATACTGTCAGATTTTCCTATGATGCAACTAAAAACATTTCCTTCATTATCGATAAAGCATTACTTGACTGGCCTACCCCTTGGGTCGAAATTTTCAAGAGTGAATACTCATATGATTTAAACTTGGAAGTAATTTATTGGATCCATTATAATGCATGGGAGGGGGATGGAATCTTGAGGCCTGACAGGAGATCAGAATTCATTATTGATTTCCCCTTTAATACCCGTGAACTAATACTACCTTATGTATTTCATGATTACTCTATTGAACGTTACTTGAGTTGGAGCCTATATTGGAATGTTCTTTTAGATTACAAAATAGATGAACGTATAAATTATTCCGGAATAGGGAGTGTATACAACCGAATTAAATATTACTATTCCAACCAAACCATAACCGGCTTTAAAGAAAACGCCCAGGGGAAAAGTGTTGTTTATCCTAACCCAGCAACAGATTTTATAAATTTCCATGTTGGTAACACTTTTGAGCCTGCTAGAATTGAAATTTATAATAACCTGGGAAAGATGGTCATGATAGACGACATTATACCCGGAAAACAAATTTCAGCGAAACACCTGCAGCGGGGATTTTACATATACAAACTAAGTTTCCAAAACAAAGTGGAGACCGGGAAGATCATACTTCAATAAATTGGCACAATAAGCCGAGTTTCTTGCCCTGAGGGTAAGAAAGAATCTCATCACAGGCAGCAATAGGCCGTATGGCTTCACTAAACGAGCGCAGGAGCCCTTTTAACATTTTATAGTATTGAGTTAAGCCCTGAATATAGATTGACTGTGGGCTCTTTGGGAGCCATTATGTTGAAGGTGGCAATCTATGAGGACTTTTTAATTGTCAATATTCTTTATGGGGATGAGAAAGATAATAGCTAAAAAACGGTGATTTTAAAACAAAGGATTTTCATTGATTCTCTTTTTCCCTTTTTCAGCACCCCATATGCTCAGAGCAATCGCAATCAAGATTGAAGCTATTAGCAATATTATCTTGGCATTTGTGCTCCAATAATTTGAAAGAAATCCTCCTGCAATCATCGCAATTGCTATACCTGCAAAAATGGGTACGAACCAAACACTTCGGGGATGATACCGGCAAATGAAATAACAGGGTGTTCCCGTTAAAATCAAAACAAATACGGATGTAATGATCATTTTAATTCCGTCAGATAAACCGGAATAATCCAAAATCATGATAGGCATTAGCAGAAATGGTGCAACTGCCGGGATCAATATGGCAAGAATAACACTTGTGAAACCCTTACCGGTTTGTTTTTCCCTATTTCCCTTGTCTATGTTTTCCATAGTCCCTGATTTTCAGATTAAATATAAGAATTCTATCACAAATATTTTTAAAACTAACACAAAAAATCATGATCAAAGATTACACAAATGGCAAATTGGCTGAAATTAAAGCCTATGCTGCAGAACACAACCTGGAAGAGAGTTATCAGAAAACTTACGCCAGGTTTGAAACCTACTCATCGAAGGGTTGTGAAGTCAACCTTTACAGCGACTTCGCACCTTTATCTCTCTATTTTGAAATCACCAGGGATGGACAGTTTGTCCTGAACGGTGGATTTATATTTCATGGATCTCATGATGGGTATGGAAATGGAGGAGCACCAACATTTTCTGTCAGCATTGACCCAGAGAAACAACCTGGATGGTCAATTCACACTTAACAACCAGCATTATGAATAAACCAGCACAATGTAAACTGCCATTTCCAAAAGATGGCAACACTATTCCGGAAGAAATGCTACCACGAATGAAGGAGGACCCAATATTCCGTGTTTCTGAAATTGGAATCTCATACAGCCCTGCTGTCAAGTCTTCAGAAAGGATTACCATCACCGGTTCTGCTGATGCAGAAAGAGTATTCCGAAGAATTTGGGGCCAGCCTATTGAGCTCAGGGAATGTTTTTATGCGCTTTTCCTGAACAGGGCAAATAAGGTGCTGGGATATTTCCTTGTTTCTGTTGGAGGCATTTCAGGCACTGTTGTGGATCCTAGGTGCGTTTATCAAGCTGCACTGAAAGCATCAGCTACGGGCATCCTATTGGCTCACAACCATCCGTCCGGGAATCCCCAGCCAAGTGATGCAGACCTGGAATTAACAAGGAAGCTGAAAGATGCAGGGAAGATCCTTGAAATTACAGTACTCGATCACCTTATTCTGATGCCTGAAGGATACACCAGTTTTGCGGATGAAGGAATGTTATAAAAAGGGAGGCTGAAGAGTCTCCCTTCTTTCTGAACTTTCAGAGGTCTTGGATTGTTTTATTTATGCTTATGAATGAAGTGTAGTTTCTTTACCTGGGGGGAGGACAGCAATGTTTCCCTCCTCTTTTTTCATCAATTCAGTTAAAATGATACTGTCCTGTTAATAATACTTGACATTAAGATAAATGTATTTCTACAAGGGAGTGCACCGCGCAACACTAGTAAAATTTGCAGCAAGTTTCATTTGGTGCAGAATAATGATGCTTAAAAAATCATTTATAAAAGGAGAACATTCTGTATTTTTTGTGCTAAGTTTGAAGAGCTATAATCATAAGTCAAATTTAACACCTTGAAGCTATGAATGATACTAAAGAAACCATCAATTTATTTCTCCAGGATTATGAAATCGCTGATAATTATCAAGGACTGATAGCCATCAAAGAACTCAGGGATTATCTTCCTCCAATGGAAGATGAATTATATACTCAGCTAAGGGATGATATTAAGGCTAATGGCATTAATGATCCAATATTATATTACAACCTAAGTGGAGGAAAGAAGTTGGTTGTGGAAGGCCATACACGGTTAAAAGCAGCCATAGAGTTGGGTATTCCCGTTGACTTAATTCCTACAAAACACGTAGAGAAGGAATACGGAAGTATAACGGGAATCCAATATTGGATGCTTAAGCACCAGATTCAGAGAAGAAACCTTTCTGCAGCACAAAAGCTATACCTTGTAATGTCACATAAGAATACAATATCTATACTTGCTACAGAGAACTTAAAAAGTGGAGGGAAAAGGGAAAAAGGTATCAAACCAGTTGATACAGCAGTTGAAATAGCTAACCTGGCAGGTGTTTCCAGAGAAACAGCAAAAAGATATATGAAAGTATATGAAAAAGGGTCTCCTGAACTTTTAAATGAGGTGAATGATGGGAAAAAATCAATTTTTAATGCCTCCAATATGATTAGGACCATAAAAGAAAAACCTCAGAGCCCTGAACAACCACATACGATAGTTGAAGATTATGATATAGGAATTGAAATGCTCAAAGAAGGAAGAATCAAATCACTGGTCACATTAAAGGCTGAAGACACAATCAAAACATTCATGCCTTATCAACAGAAAAGTTTTGGATTCTATATTCTTAAAGATTGAGCCTTTGCTCAATTGATCAAAGGCTGATAGAGTGATACGAAAAGAGTATTCCTATTTTCCTGAATACACACGTTTACAGCATCGATGATATGTGGTTAACTTGAGAAACCACATAATTGATACATTTGTAGAAATGACATGAAACCTGATGACCTTAGAACAATACATTAATAGTATAAGTAACCGATACAAGCTGGGGAATTCCACCGAACATTCCTTTAGGGGCGATTTACAGCAGCTAATCGAAAGCCTGGATCCGGGAATCAAGGCAACCAATGAACCCAAGAGACAGCAGTGTGGAGCACCTGATTACATCATCACCCGTAAGGAAATTCCCCTGGGCTTTATTGAAGCAAAAGACATTGGGGCTGACCTGGACAATAAACTCTATAAGGAGCAATTTGACCGTTACCGTCAATCTTTGGATAACCTGATCATCACCGACTATCTCACATTCCGCCTTTACAGGGACAACATTTTTGTATCTTCCATCACCATCGGCAAGGTTCATGGCAACAAAATCATTGGTATTCCTGAACATTACGATGAATTTACCCAGCTAATAAGGGAATTTTGTACATGGTCAGGACAAACCATTAAATCAGCGGCGAAGCTTTCAAAAATGATGGCAGCAAAAGCAAGGCTTTTGGCCAGCGTGATAGAAAAGGCTCTCACCCCATCAGAAAATGGAAGTATGGTTCAGGAACCAGGGGACATCACCCTGGCGGACCAATACAATTCCTTCAAACAGATTTTAATCCATGATATCAGCGTAAAGTCCTTTGCAGATATTTATGCTCAGACGATTGCTTATGGCATGTTTGCCGCAAGGTTGAATGATCCAAGCTTGGTAGATTTCTCAAGACAGGAAGCTGCTGAACTGATCCCCAGATCAAATCCCTTCCTGAGAAAGCTGTTCCAGTACATTGCAGGTTATGACCTGGATGATCGGATAAAATGGATTGTGGATGCGCTGGCGGATGTTTTCAGGGCAACAAATGTAGCCGATCTGCTGAAGGATTTTGGCAAAGCAACCCAACAGAATGACCCCATTGTTCACTTTTATGAAACTTTCCTCTCGGAGTATGATCCTGCATTAAGAAAGAGCAGAGGGGTGTGGTATACCCCGGAACCAGTTGTGAATTTCATTGTCCGTGCAGTAGATGATATCCTGAAAGAGGAGTTTGGTCTGGCTGGGGGTTTGGCAGATACCTCCAAAATCAAGATTAAAACCCTTGTCCAGGGACAGAAGATTGAACAGGAGGTGCATAAGGTGCAAATTCTTGATCCTGCTGCTGGTACAGGGACTTTTCTGGCGGAGATAATAAAGCATGTCCACAAACAGTTTGAAGGGCAACAGGGCATCTGGAACAGCTATGTGGAAGAACATCTGATTCCCCGGCTTAATGGGTTTGAGATATTGATGGCTTCCTATGCAATGGCCCATCTGAAACTCAGTTTGTTGCTGAAAGAGACAGGTTATATCCCCAAAAAGGAACAACGCTTCAGGGTTTATCTAACCAACAGTCTGGAGGAATACCACCCCGATACGGGAACCTTGTTTGCCAATTGGCTCAGTACAGAGGCCAATGAAGCAAACCGGATTAAAAAGGATACTCCAGTGATGGTTATACTGGGGAATCCTCCTTACAGTGGAATTTCATCAAATAATGGGGAATGGATAAGTAAGCTTATTGATGATTACAAATACATTGATGGAGAATATTTTAACGAACGTAAACATTGGCTCAATGATGACTATGTAAAGTTTTTACGTTATGGCCAGCATTTTATTGAGAAGAATGGTAGCGGAGTTTTAGCGTATATTAATCCTCACGGCTTTTTAGACAATCCAACTTTTAGGGGAATGCGTTGGAATTTGATTAAAACATTCGATAAAATTTATACAATTGACTTACATGGGAATAGTAAAAAGAAAGAAAGTTCTCCCGATGGAAGTAAAGATGAAAACGTTTTTGACATAATGCAAGGTGTTGCCATTACACTCTTCATAAAAAATGGTAAGAAAAAGCATGGTGATATGAGTAGGATATTTCACTATGACTTATTTGGGAAGAGAGAAAACAAATATGAGTTTCTTTATAAAAACTCTATTGCAAATGTTGAGTATAAAGAGTTATTTCCTGAAAAACCATTTCTATTTTTAATTCCAAAGAATAAGAAAGGATCAGAAGAATATGAAAAAGGTTTCAGAGTTGATGCATTATTCACAAAGAATGTAACAGGTATTGTAACGATGGGCGATAGTTACATTATTGAAGAAAATTTAAATATCTTAAAAAAACGATTATTCGATTTTACACAGAATCAAATTACTGAAGAAAACCTTAAAAAGGAATATGGTCTTGGTAAAAATTATGCCGATTGGATATTAAGTAATAAATCCGCCATTAACATTGACGATTCAAAGTTCACAAAAATATCATATAGAATTTTTGATGATAGATTTACATACTTCGATAATAAGTTAATTTGGCGGTGGCGTTTTGATGTAATGAAACATTTCCTGGAAAGAGAGAATATTGGAATTAACTTATGTCGGCAAATAGTATCGGACACTTATACCCATATTTTTATAACAAATAAAATCGTTGATGATTCTTTTGTATCCAATAAAACAAGAGAAAGAGGTTATGTTTACCCTTTGTACCTTTATCCTGATAGAATATCTCAGCAATCCATTGGTCAGAAATCAGAAAGAGTACCAAACTTAAACGAGGATATTGTTAAACAAATAGCGGTGGCACTTAAATTGAATTTTACATTCGAAAAAGCAACACTAGAAAATACCATTTCCCCCATTGACATTCTGGATTATATATATGCTGTTCTTCATTCCCCCACCTACCGGGAGAAATATAAGGAGTTTCTGAAGATTGACTTTCCACGGGTACCTTATCCCAAAGACCAGGACACCTTTTGGAAGCTTGTAAAAATAGGAGGAGAATTGCGGCAGATTCATCTGATGGAAAGCCCTGTATTGAACAAACTCATTACAAAATTCCCTGTGACAGGAAGCAATGAGGTGGAAAAGGTCAGATTTGAAGCATACGACTATACGAATGCCATCCCAAATGAGAAAGGTGAAATTGAATACCCCGACTATTTAGGGTTGGTATACATCAACGATAAACAGTATTTTGAAAATGTCCCCACTTCTGCGTGGGAGTTTTACATCGGAGGTTACCAACCAGCACAGAAATGGTTGAAAGACCGCAAAGGCCGTATCCTGGGATTTGAAGATATTCTCCACTATCAGAAGATCATTGTAGCCCTTACCGAAACCAACAGGTTGATGAAGGAGATTGACCTGATTGAGATTGAATGATTGAACCTGGACCATTGGGATAATTCCAAACCAGCAAATGGCAGTGTTATATACCGGCAGATGGTAGCGTTTTAAAGCGGCAACCATTATCAGACAACAGATTCAGTCTAGCCGGTATAGGTGCTTTGCATAGGAGGGCGTAAAATGAACTCTGTCTAAAGAAAGATTGTTAAACTTTTTAAAGACAGAGAGACTATGGAATCAGAAGAGTACAAAGAAATGAGAGCCAAGGCTCTTGCCCAGTTACGGAGCGGGGAGTCATTGACAGGCAAAAACGGAGCTTTTGCTCCCTTGATCAAAGAGTTTATTGAGACTGCCTTG
>Ga0208197_1002644_pt1 | contig 15480 bp, 13 predicted proteins | sample AD_JPNNA4_MetaG_FD_184444 | JGI IMG/M metagenome (GOLD analysis project Ga0208197, IMG submission 184444) | Active sludge microbial communities of municipal wastewater-treating anaerobic digesters from Japan - AD_JPNNA4_MetaG (SPAdes) (version 2) | ecosystem: Engineered > Bioreactor > Anaerobic...
TCCATTTTATCTATACCCAATCGGATTCCTCCCTTCGATATGATATACTATTATTCCTAAATAACATCAGGAAGTAAAGTTATATGTATTATGCTTGTATATTTATTGTATAAGCAGCCTTGCGTAAAAGCACTAGAACTTCTTAACGAAGTGGAGGATCAGCTGCATCAACTGTTTGAGCGAAGCGAGTTTTGATGCAGCCCGGAACGAGTTTAGAAGTGTCTGGCTTTGAAGCTCCGGCTGCGATGCAATAAATGTACAAACTAGAAACTTAAACCTTTACTAACAGATCTTTCGGAATCTCCCGTACAAATTTTGAAATTGTATTAAAGGTAGTATTTCCATACAATGTACGTTCAAATGCGGCTGTCAGGTAAAGCCTTTCCTTAGCCCTGGTTATACCTACATACATCAGCCGCCTTTCCTCCTCCATCTGCTTGTCTTCAAAGTATGACCTCTGGCTGGGAAATACCCCCTCCTCCATGCCAGAAATGAATACGAAGGGGAATTCAAGGCCTTTTGCACTGTGCAAGGTCATCATTATCAAGGCGTCTTTGCCTTCCTCCACTGTATCTATATCGGACATAAGAGCCATCTGTTCAAGAAACTCAGGCAATAAGGCACTTTCATTCAACTCCTCGAACTCAAAGGTCGCAGATAACAGCTCCTTGATATTCTCAGCTCTCGTCAGGGATTCTTCATCTCCGTCCTTTTCAAGCTCGTCAAGATATCCCGTGCGTTCCAGCACTTCCTTTACAATTATTGATACCCTTTCAGTCTCCGCTATGCCCATAAGATCGCTCATAAGCTTAACAAATTCCTTGATTCCCTTTTTTGCTTTTGTGCCGACTCCTTCAATTCTGTCAACCTCAAGCAGGGCACCGAACATGGAATCTCCCGTAGCCCGGGCATATTGGGATATCGCTTCCAGAGTTGAATTCCCTATGCCTCTTTTGGGGATATTTATTATCCTCTTAAGGCTCAAATCCTCATCGGGATTCTGGATAACCCTCAGATAAGCGATGATGTCCTTTACTTCCTTCCTGTCATAGAACTTGAAGCCCCCTACTATCCTATAGGGCAGTCCGTGGGACATGCAAGTTTCCTCAAGTACACGGGACTGGGCATTGGTACGGTACAATATCGCAAATTCCCCCAGTCTTCGATTTTCCTGGGCAATCATCCTTTCAACCTCGTCCATTATGAAATTGGCCTCTTCCCTTTCATCCAAAGCATAGTGATATATTATGGAACGGCCTGTTCCCCTGTCAGTCCACAGCTTCTTGCTCTTTCTGCCGTAATTATTGCTTATTACCGCATTGGCAGCTTCCAGTATTGTTTCTGTGGATCGGTAGTTCTGCTCCAGCTTGACCACTTTGGCTCCGGGGAAGTCCTTCTCAAAGTTCAGTATATTTCCGATATCCGCTCCCCTGAAGCTGTATATGCCCTGGTCATCGTCCCCAACAACACAGATATTCCTGTGCTGCGCTGCAAGAAGCCTGATAAAGGTATACTGGCTGAAGTTTGTGTCCTGGTATTCATCCACCATAATGTATCTGAACTTATTCTGATAATATTCCAATATATCCGGATTCAGTTTAAAAAGCTCCACCGTCTTGCTGATTATGTCGTCAAAATCCAAGGCATTGTTTTTCTCGAGCTTTTTCTGGTACAGCATGTATATATCCGCAAGCTTCCTTCTTCTGATATCATGCATGTTCTTATCATAAAACTCCCGGGGAGTCATCAGCCTGTCCTTCGCTGCGGATATTTCAGAAGATACGACCCTGAAGGGAAAATTCTTCTCATTGAGATTCAGTTCCTTTAGGCATTCTTTTATCAGAGTTTCCTGATCCTTGGTATCATATATCACAAAATTCTTCTTATATCCCTTGAGGCTTTCTACATTTTTTCTCAGCATTCTGACACAAGCCGAATGAAAGGTGGAGATCCACATGTTATCGGTATTACCTATAAGTTTGTGAACTCTCTCCTTCATTTCCCTGGCCGCTTTGTTGGTGAAGGTTATTGCAAGTATATTCGAAGGATATACACCCTTTTCATCTATCAAATGGGCTATCCTGTATGTAAGTACTCTTGTCTTGCCGCTGCCTGCCCCTGCAAGTATCAGAAGCGGTCCTTCGGTGTGCAGCACTGCTTCCCGCTGCTCTTTGTTCAGGTTATCCAAATAATTCATCAGTACCTCCGGTAGTTTCTTTTGTTAAATACTATTATAAAGCATCCTTCCCATAAAGAGAAGAACAAATGCGGCCATGGCCGCATTTGAAGCCCATGCACCTTTTGCTTTCAATGAATATAAAAATGAAAACAGCTAAAAATAAAACGAGGTGAGATTTTATGTCAACGAAAATGAGGTGAAGCCATGAATATAATAGATGAAACGTACAACGGAGAGAAGTATCCCATAATAGAGCGTAAATATAATTCCTACTGGTTCCCCGAAAATTATAATCCGGACAATGAAGAAGCCCAGGCTGAGGAGTTGGTGAATTCTTATATGAATCATGAGGATATTATTAATAATAAAAACAAGAATTCAAAATAGGAAATAAAAATCCATATAGAACACAGTAAAAAATTTCAGCCTGTGTTCTATATTATTTTCTGATGCTGCTCTTGGAATAATGCACATTTCAAAGTATAATTAATCCATAAAGCATTAATTTATATAAAGACCGGGGGTACCATTTTTGTTGAGGAATAAACGCAGCCTAACAGTTATTGCCTTTTCATCCTTTTCTTCATGGCTCCTGTCCTTCCTCTTCGGAGGACAGGTACTGCTTACAATTGCAGGTATAAATAATGTCAACATAAATGGGCTGACCTTCGGATCAATTGCAGCTCATTTTATCGGTCTGTTTGTCTGCGGATTTTTTATAAAATCAATTAAAGCTGCAAAGGGTTTAATGCTTTTTTCCATTCCTGTTTGTATACTCGGAACTATAGTTTTTTTCTTTGTACCTTCAATAATGTGGCATATATCGCTTCTGATATTGTCATTCCTGTCCGGTGCTTGTGTGGCAGCCTGGGGCTTCTACTTCAAAATGCTTGCTTTCTCCTATGAACGAATTAAAATCATAGCCGATGTCCTGATCTATTCAAATATCCTCATGGTTATTATAAATACTGCTGCCGTCCTTATATCTTCTTATTTGGGGCTTGCACTGTCCATACTCATGCTTTCAATATCATTGTTTTTTCATACTAAATTGGCTGTGGATCAGAATACAGCTGAAGAAAGGCATACCAGACAGCCTATAAAGGCTGTCAGTCCCATAAAGCCTTTGGCCTTTTTATGCTTGTTTATCGTCATAATCACCATTAATTCCGGCTTGATGTATCAGGTCATCAATCCCGCCTTTGCCCATCATGAGTGGCTAGTCAGCTGGTATTGGGCCTTACCCTATATAGCAGCCTTATATATTGTCAGAAACCTTTCCGGCAAAGCCAACAGAAGCTACATACTCTACGTTGCCATTGCAATGATAGGCCTTTCATCTGTAGGATTTATGATGCTTGACCGTTCTGCCGCAAGCTATCTTATCATAGATACCCTGATGCTGGGGGCCTGCGGCGTATATGACCTGTTCTGGTGGAGCATCCTGGGAGAAATGCTGGATTATCACGATAATCCGGCAAAAATCCTTGGTATCGGGCTTTCCGCAAATGTTTTCGGAGTATTGATCGGCGGGATGATTGGAAGCACCATCGCCGATTCGAATACAGGAAGTATTGACTCATCCGTATTGGCGCTTGTAGTAGTATTTATAGTCCTCATCATACTTCCGCTGCTGCACAAGCATCTTTCCGGCCTCTTGAAAAACCATATTTTCCTGACGGCCTTGAGTGAAATTGAACCGTCGAAACAGAAAAAAGCAATTGAAAATTTTGCAGTCATCGGCCAGCTTACCGAGCGGGAAAGCGAAATAGCAGCCCTGCTTCTCAAAGGCCGGACCTACAAGATGATTGCCGATGAGCTTTATCTCAGTGAGAACACTATAAAAACACATATAAAAAACATCTACTCCAAATTCAACATTCAGAGCAAGACTGAGCTTATAAAGCTGCTGACGGAAAAGGAAACCCCCTAGCTGTAATGCTTTTAATGAAAGATTCCATATCTCTCACTATTATCGTGTGAGAGATTTTTTATTTAAATCACCGTAATCACCCATTTCGGGTGACGACTTTTTTGGCTCATATGGGATATATTTGAATCAATAACTATTCAGTGTCTGAATATGAGAAAGGGGAATTTTTATGAAGAAAATGTTATCGATAGTTATTACATTTGCGCTCCTCTTTAGTATGGCTGCGGGATTTACAACGGTTGTATCGGCAGCGGAGGGAGGATATGCATGGGTGCTGGTGGATACTCACGAATATCCGGTACCTGAAGCAGATAGCTTTTACGGCAGTCTTAAAGGTAACACTATAGAATTGAAGTATGCATGGCCTTACGGCTTAGGTGTATATGCTTCTAAGGACTATGACAACCCGACAAATATGCACGCAATATATACCTGGAGTAACCCTCCAAGCACCATAATGCCAAATGAAACAGTGACTCTAAAGCTAGAACAGAATGTAATCAGCAACAGAAACGGGAATTACAGTATCGGCTTCAATCCTTACTTTCATATGGACATGGAAGGTTTGGATATCGGAAGTGCCACAGCCAGCAAGGTAATTGCTAAAATAACCTATGCTGACGGTACCGCGGCAAAGTATCCGGGAATAGGATACAATCAAGATGCACAGGCACAACAATCCTTTACGGCAGATATGACCCTAAACTTCATAGGAGAAGGCCGCCCCGGAGATAAGCATGCCCTATACATGGGAGTTTATGCAGGCTCACCGGGTTCGGTAGGTGTAAGATATACCTATGAATGGAAGCAAACTTCATCAGCAAATGCTGCTCCCATTTCATCAGGAACTACCTATCTTGGTACCTACTCCTGGGCAGGGGAATGGGACAGCAACTGGGGTAAAATGTTAATAACCCAAAACGGTGCTTCTGTTACAGGTACCTATACCCACGACAGCGGAAAAATCAACGGCACAATATCCGGAAATGTCTTTACCGGTACCTGGTCCGAGTCCCCATCCTATTCACCACCGTCCGATGCCGGTGACATGGAGCTTACAATGTCCGCCGACGGGAAAAGCTTTACCGGCAGATGGCGCTACGGTTCAGAAGGAAGCTGGAGTAATTGGGATGGCAGCATGCGTATTACTGAGGTTATTCCCGCACCAAAACCGGCAGCAACATCTCCTGCACCTGTAATTACAACAACTCAGGCCAATTCGGCAGGAAGCAATGCAGAAACATTTGAATCCGGATCAAGGATAATGTGGCAGCCTGCTGACGGATTGGGATACAGGCTGTTCAGGTCAACCTCCAAAAGTGACCTTGGCATATCAGTAACTGACTTTTATATAACCGGCACCTCTTATGCTGATGTAAATATAGAAGCCAACACCACTTACTATTACACTGTAAAGCCGGTACTCGCAGAAGCAAAACCCTTCGAAGGAATAGATGAAAAACTGGGTGCTGCAATTGCCACATATACAGTAACAACAGGCAGCCAGGTCTACAAGCCCGGAAGCTTTAAGCACTTCATCATGCTCAAGCTTGACAACCCGAATATGAGTGTGGACGGAGTAATCCAGGAAGTGGACCCGGGACGCAGCACCTCGCCTATGACCATTGCAGGAAGAACGATGGTACCAATCCGTGCCGTCGTGGAAGCCATGGGAGGCACGATAGGCTGGGATCAAGACACCCGTAAGATAACACTGACAGCCAGAGGAAATGTGGTTGAAATGTGGTTGGACAAAACTGATATAAAAATAAACGGAGTCAGCCAGAAAATGGATGTAGCCCCTGTTTCTAAGAACGGAAGAACCTTTGTACCGGTAAGATTTGCAGCAGAGAACCTCAACTGTAAAGTGGACTGGATTAACAGCACCAAGGAAGCAGTAATAGTATACGAAGAATAATCCTGAGTATGGATAATATATGCTCCTCTCCGGAGAAAGGGGAGGAGCTTTATTCCTAAAGGGGGATAAAACTTTGAATACAATTAAGCGTAAACTTATGATTTATATGATGCTGAGCAGTCTTGGGATTCTGATTTCCTTAATGCTCTTTGCCGTACATTTTCATATAGTTGTTGTATTCTCGATTGTGACAACTATCCTGTTCTTGGGATTCTCTCTGAATGAATACAGAAGATATGCCTTTGCAAGGCTGATAATAGAAAATAAAATCATTCATATTGAAGCAGCTGAAACAGAATCGGAATCCAAAATGAAAAAGTCTATTGAAATCTTTGTATCATGTTTTGGAATTCTGCTTGATTCAAAGATAATTAAATTCAATACCGAAGGAATCAGCCTGAAAAAAGTTGAACTCGGACATGATTATATCTTATTGGTCTATGGTAAAGGAGAAAAGTATAAAACTATAAGACTGCTGCATAGCAATATTAATGAACCTGAGCTCCGGGATATCGTTGAGAAGTTCCGCCGTGAGACAGGTATCATTCCGGAATTGGCTAACTGAAAAAATAGGTATTGCTGTATGCTATCTGCTTCAGTTATTGACGTTATTGCACTACCAATTTATACCAAACAAGCGGAGTATATAATTATGGATAAATATGAACAAACCAAATTCTATTGGGAAATTGATGTGCCTATATTCAAGAATAATGTGATTTTAAAGGATCTGGGAATTGCGCTTGGAATTCCCTTCGGGCTGCTTATCCTCATTCTCTTTATTGTCTCAGGAGGCGACATTTCCTCTTCCGGAATAAAATATCCTCTGACCTTAATCGGTCTATTATTTATTGCAGGTTTTCTGTTTATCATGCTCGTATATGGGGGCAGATACTCTGCCGGTTATATAATTGATAAGAACGGAATCCTCAACTACACCCAAAGGAAGCAAGCGAAGAAAAACCTTATTGTAAACTCATTGCTCATTATCATCGGGCTGTTTTCAAAAAGGCCCTCTGCAGCCGGTGCCGGATTGCTGGCTCAAACAAGGCAATCGGTATTTATAGCATGGAAAAGTATAAGCAAAGTAAAGGTGTATCCCAAATCGAGATCTATAGTTGTCAGAGGGGGTTTTGCGGAAAAAATCGCTTTGTTCTGCAATGACGATAACTTCCAAATGGTCAGTGACATTATATTAAGCAAATTCAATGCAAATGGGGAATAGCCGCATGTTCAGAACCAATCTGAAAAAAAGAATCGGACCTTTATTAGTAATGCTTATTGCAGTTTTGATGATTGCCCTGGGCTTGCTGCGTATTTCCCTGGGATTTATCGGTGAAAAGGACACTGCTGTAATAACCGGCATTCGAAGGCAGGGTGGCGAAAGAGGCGAAGCGGTGCCAAACAGATATACCTATGTTGTAAGCTATACTTTTACGCTTCCCGGAGGAGAGAAAATAGACGGATTTACTTATAATATAGGGAATGCGGTTTATATTAAAGTATCCGACTCAAACATCAGAATGACTCCAATCAGATACTTTAAAACTTTACCCCATATAAACGCACTTGAAAGCGATTCCGGACTGAAGGCGGGCAATCTGATATTAATTGGAGCAGGTATTATCTTGATAAAATTTGTAAAGCCTAAAAAATAAGCAGGGCGGCCGATAATGGCCGCCCTTTATCTTAACGGATTCAGCTGAGCTTCTCAGCCTCTCCGCTGATTTTGACTCTTACTTTGTGAAGGGGAATATTCTTGCCTGACATTTCCAATGCAGCCTCAGCTGCTCTTACAATTCCGCCGCAGCAGGGAACCTCCATAAATGCCACCGTTACGCTGTTTATATTGTTATTCTTTATTATCCCAGTCAGCTTCTCTACATAATAGCCTACATCGTCCAGTTTGGGGCAGCCCACTACAACCTTCTTACCCTTCAATAGGTCCAGGTGATAGTTGGGATATGCAAAGGGCACGCAGTCTGCGGTAATCAATAGATCCGCATTTTCAAAATATGGTGCTTTTTCCGGCACCAGCATCAATTGTACCGGCCACTGTGTCAGCTGCGGCTTTATCTTTACTTCTATATCTCCTGATGATACTGCTTCTGCTTTTGAAATATTATTTTGTCTGCTTATTTCTCTTGCCATGCTTCCCGGGCATCCGCCACCATGATGGAAATGTCCGTGATGGCCGCTGCATGCATGTTCTTCTTTCTTATTAAGATGTTCATGAACAGCCTTTTCATCAAATTCGGCAGCTTCCCTTTCAGTAATTGTGATTGCACCGCGGGGGCATTCTCCAAGGCATGCTCCCAGGCCGTCGCAAAGATTATCTGATATGAGCCTTGCTTTTCCGTCTATTATCTTTATGGCGCCTTCAGCGCAGTTGGGCACACAAAGCCCGCAGCCATTGCATTTATCTTCATCAATATGAACTATTTTTCTTATTGCCATTTTAATTACCTCCAAGTTTTTTTTCTTGATTTTATTATATCCGCAGAAAACAAACTTGAATGTGATTTATGTCACTAAAACATGTATTATTAATCACAAATCCCGGCAGAAAAAATCTTAATTATATGCAGAAAAATAAAGCCCCTTTCGGAGCTTTATAATCAATTCAATAATTTAATCTTTTTTCCCTATATCTTTCCTGTAATGGGCTTTTTCAAAAGCTATACTGCTAATTGCACTATATGCTTTATCTCTTGCTTCTTCATAATTTTTTGCAATAGCGCTTATTACAAGTACCCGGCCTCCGACAGTAACAATCTTTCCGGAAGCCTTTTTTGTTCCCGCATGGAAAACCGTTACTCCTTCAATTTCAGCAGCTTTATCCAGGCCTTTTATCTCATAACCCTTTTCGTAATGCTCCGGATATCCTCCCGAAGCCATTACAACGCAAACTGCCTGCTCCTCTTTCCATTTGATCTTCTTTGCTTCAAGCTTTCCGTCTATTACCGAATTCATTATTTCAACCAAATCCGACTCAAGCCTCAGAAGCACCACCTCTGTCTCGGGATCCCCGAACCTGGCATTGTATTCCAATACCTTGGGGCCCTTCCCGGTTATCATGATTCCGAAGTACAAAACTCCTTTATAGCAAATGCCTTCTGCTTTCAATGCATCTACAGTACGCTGTATTATATCCCTTTCAACTGCTGCAGCTGTTTTTTCATCATAATAGAATGCGGGAGATACTGCGCCCATTCCCCCTGTGTTCAGCCCTTCGTCATTGTCCAAAGCCCTTTTATAATCCTGGGCGCTTACCATGGGCACTGCAGCTTTTCCATCAACAAAAGCAAGTATCGATGCTTCCTTGCCAACAAGAAACTCCTCGATAACAATTTTTGAGCCTGCTTCGCCAAACTTCCTGACCGTGAGCATATCATCAATGGCGTCGATTGCTTCCGCCCTGTTCCGGGCTATTATTACACCCTTTCCTGCCGCGAGCCCGTCGGCTTTTATTACTACGGGATAGCCGAAATCATCAAGCCCTGCCTTGGCCTTTTCAGCTTCATAATATACCTTATAAGCTGCGGTTGGTATTTTGTTCCTTATCATGAAGTCCTTTGAAAATGCCTTGCTGCTTTCAAGCATAGCGCCCTTCCGGCAAGGCCCGAATATTCTCATTCCATTCTGCTCAAAGCAATCTGCAATACCCAGGCTCAAAGGCGCCTCCGGGCCCACCACCGTAAGCCCGATTCCTTCGGACCGGGCAAATTCCAAGAGCCCGTCAATGTCATCGGCCTTTATGTCCACACATTCGGCAAGCTCACCGATTCCGCCGTTCCCCGGCGCGCAGTAAACTTTATCCACCAGCTTGCTCTGTGCTATCTTCCAAACTAGGGTATGTTCCCTTCCGCCGCTTCCGACTACAAGTACTTTCAAGTTTTATCCTCCCTTCCGCATAATTATTTTTTTAACTTGTTTAACGCATTAGAGGCAAAGAGTTCAAGGCGTTCAAGGTGAAGCACCTTAAACCTAATGTTTGAAGTGTCGCACCCCGGTAAATATCATCGCAATTCCATACTTGTTGCATCCGTCTATGGACAGCCGGTCATTTATTGACCCTCCCGGTTGGATAATTGCCGTTATTCCTGCCTTTGCGGCGGATTCCACCACATCACCGAAGGGGAAGTATGCATCTGAGGCTATAACGGCTCCTTTTGCCTTTTCTCCTGAACGCTCAAGGCTCATATTTGCGGACCATATCCTGTTGGTCTGGCCGGGTCCTATACCTAGAGTCATACCGTCTTTTGCAACTACAATGGCATTGGACTTTACATGCTTTACCACCTTCCATGCAAAAAGCATATCCTGCATTTCCTTCTCGGTAGGTTTTCTGTCGGTAATATAATTTATATCAGCCATGTCAAAGTCTGCCCAGTCCGCATCCTGAATAAGCAGTCCGCCCCCTACCTTTTTCACATCTATGTCTGCCTCCGGCTTGCGGCTTATATCCTCAAGCTTCATTATTCTGATGTTCTTCTTGCCGGTAAGGACATTCATGGCTTCTTCCGAATAGGAAGGCGCGATCACTATTTCCACGAATATCTTCCCGATTTCCGATGCCGTCCTTTCATCCACTTCCCTGTTAAGGGCTATAATGCCGCCGAATATGGATACAGGATCCCCCTCATAAGCTTTCATGTATGCCTCATATATGCTGCTTCCGACGCCTACTCCGCAGGGATTTGCATGCTTTACCGCCACAACTGCGGGCTCGTCGAATTCCTTCAGGATTTCCAGTGCTGCATTGGCATCGTTTATATTATTAAAGGAAAGTTCCTTGCCGTGAAGCTGCACTGCTGCAGCAATACTGCCGCTGACCTTTTTCATTTCCTTATAATATGCTGCCCCCTGGTGCGGATTTTCCCCATATCTCAGTTCCTGTACCTTTTCAAATGTCATGGTCACTGTCTCCGGATACTTCGGCAATCCCGCCTTAGACCATAAATAATTGCCTATCAAAGCATCATAGCTGGCGGTATGTGAAAAAACCTTGGCGGCAAGCTCAAACCTTGTTGCTTCAGTTGTATCTCCGTTGTTATTGATTTCGGAAAGCACCTTCGAATAGTCCTTGGGATCCACGACAACCGTTACATACTTGTAGTTCTTGGCTGCCGCCCTGAGCATGGAGGGTCCTCCGATGTCTATGTTTTCTATAGCTTCAGGAAGCTCTGTGCCTTCTTTTTCTATTGTCTTTCTGAAGGGATAAAGATTGACAACTACCATATCTATAGTCCAGATCCCCAGTTCACGGAGCTTATCCATATGCTCCGCCTTGTCCCTTATTGCCAGAAGCCCGCCGTGGATATTGGGATGCAGTGTCTTGACCCTTCCGTCCAAACACTCGGGAAAGCCTGTTATATCGGATATTCCGATAACCTTTATTCCTGCATCCGCGAGAGCTTTCGCAGTGCCCCCTGTTGAAATTATCTCCACCCCTTGCTTTGCCAGTTCCCTGGCCAGATCAACTATTCCGGTTTTGTCCGAAACGCTTATGAGCGCCCTCTTTATCATACCGGCATCACACCTCTTCCTTTAATATTTTAACCTTCCGCCCCTCTATGCGGAGCCTTCCTTCGCAAAACAGCCCTACCGCAGCCGGCAGCAGCCTGTGTTCCACCTGAAGCACTCTCGCAGCCAGAGTTTCAGAAGTATCTTCAAAATAAACCGGCACAGCCTCCTGAAATATTATGGGGCCGCTGTCGGTGCCTTCATCCACAAAGTGGACGGTAGCTCCCGATACTTTTACCCCGTATTCCAAAGCTGCCTTATGTACTCTTTCCCCGTAAAATCCCTTGCCGCAGAAAGACGGTATCAATGAAGGATGTATGTTTATTATCCTCCCTTCATAGGCTTTTACAAGCTTCCTGTCCAGTATGGAAAGAAAACCCGCCAGGACCACCAGTTCTATATCCAGCTTCTGAAGTTCAATTATGAGCTTTTCGGCAAGCTGTTTCCTGTTGATATAAATTGCCTTGATGCCGTGCTTCCTTGCTCTTTCCAGGGCGTATGCATTTTCGTTATCGGATATTACTGCTGTTATTTCCCCATTGATATCACCTTTTTCCACAGCATCAATCAGGGTCTGCAGGTTTGTTCCGCCTCCCGAAGCAAGGACAGCTATCCTTACCTTCCGCAAAATTCTATACCCCCTTCACCTTTGGCAACGCTGCCTATGATATAGGCTTTTTCACCCAGTTTCTCAAGAGTGCCGAGAATTGCTTCCGCGTCCTGCTTTCCGACTGCCAGGACCAATCCGATGCCCATATTGAAGGTGTTGAACATTTCCTTTTCCTCTATGCTTCCCAGCCTCTGCATCAGCCTGAAAACCGGAGGGATATCCCAGCTTCCGAGGCTTATCTGCGCCTTGAGCCCTGCAGGCAGTGTCCTGGGGATGTTTTCTATGAAGCCGCCCCCGGTAATATGGGCTATACCGTTTATCCTGTGTTTCGCTATCAAGGACTGTACAGTCTTCACATATATTTTTGTGGGTTTCAGCAATTCTTCTCCAAGGGTGCCCTCCAATTCGTCAAATCTGGTATTTATATCAAAATTGTTTATCCCGAAAAACATCTTTCTTACCAGGGAATACCCGTTGCTGTGTATACCGCTGGAAGCAATGCCTATCAGCACATCCCCCTCTTTAACATTGGAGCCGTTTATCACATTGTCCTTGTCCACTATTCCTACGGCAAAACCGGCCAGGTCATATTCCCCATCCTTATAGAAACCCGGCATTTCTGCGGTTTCTCCCCCGATCAAAGCACAGCCTGCTTCAACACAACCGTCACATACTCCCTTTACTATGTCTGCCGCTATATTGGGCATAAGCTTGCCTGTCCCGATGTAATCAAGAAAGAATAGGGGTTTTGCTCCGTGACAGGCTACATCATTGACACACATTGCCACACAATCAATCCCGATGGTATCATGCTTTCCTGTCATAAAAGCGATCTGAAGCTTGGTCCCTACCCCGTCAGTTCCGGAAACCAGGATAGGGTTCTTATAGCTTTCCCTGTCTATCTCGAAAAACCCGCCGAAGCTGCCAAGCTCTCCAAGCACTCCGGGTATCATGGTACGTTTTGTATGCTGCTTCATCAGCTTCACTGCTTCATAGCCTGCCTCCACATCTACTCCCGCAGCCTTGTATGTCAATTTATCATCCATAGGATCCCACACCTCTGTTTCAAAATTATTTTTTCCTCTCGAAAACATCCTTGCTGCAATTTTCCGGTATATCCATAGGGTACCTTCCTGAGAAGCATGCGGTACAGAAGCCCTCACCCGTGCTTCCCACCGACCGCAGAATTCCGTCATAGCTGAGATATCCAAGGCTGTCCGCTCCTATTTTCTCCCTTATTGCTTCCAATACACTGGTCGCACCTACAAGTTCGTCCCTGTTTGAAGTCTCTATGCCGAAATGGCAGGAATGTGTAATTACCGGGGAGCTTACTCTTACATGCACCTCTTTTGCCCCGGCAGCCTTCAGGGCCTGCACAATCTTCCTGCTGGTGGTGCCTCTCACTATGCTGTCGTCGACCATTACAACACGTTTTCCTTCAATATTTGCCTTTAAAGGATTCAGCTTCAATGCTACCCCTATTTCCCTGGTAACCTGGGAAGGCTGTATGAAGGTCCTTCCGATATATCTGTTCTTTATCAGACCTATTGCATAGGGGATTCCTGACTGAAGCGAATAACCTATTGCCGCAGGAGTCCCTGAATCGGGCACGCTGATAACAACATCCGCGTCGGCAGGCTGTTCCTCTGCCAGTATCCTGCCTGCCTTTTCCCTGGCCTGGTATACGCTTATGCCGTCCATGACGCTGTCCGGCCTTGCAAAATAAATGTATTCAAAAATACATCCGGCCTTCTTCCCTGTTGATCTGCACTGTATGCTCCTCATACCGTTTTCATCAATGATGATTATCTCCCCGGGCCTGACATCTCTCATGAAGCTTGCACCTATGGTGTCCAGGGCACAGGTTTCGGAAGCCAGCACGTAACCGTTTCCTATCCTTCCTATAACCAGCGGCCTCAGACCGTGACTGTCCCTCACCCCTATAAGCTTGTCATCGGTCATTATCACCAGGGAATAAGAGCCCCGTATAATATCCATGGTATCCAGTATGGCATCCTCAATACCTTTGCTGCAGCTTCTTGCTATGAGGCCTGCAATAACCTCGCTGTCTATAGTGGTGGTAAAAATCATACCCTGGTCCTCCAGCTCTTCCCGCACCGGACCTGCATTCACCAGATTCCCGTTATGGGCAAGGGCTATGCTCCCCTTCTTGTACTTGACCAAAAGGGGCTGTGCATTGTGGGCAAAGCTGTCTCCCGTTGTTGAATACCTTACATGGCCGATACTGATATCACCCTTTAAAAGGTTCAGTATCTTGTCATCAAAAACCTCAGACACCAGGCCCATTTCCTTATAACAGGTTATGACCCCGTCCCTGTTGACAGCTATTCCTGCACTCTCCTGCCCTCTGTGCTGCAAGGCAATGAGGCCGTAATAGGTAAGGCTTTCTATTTCCATGTTGCCTTTGTCGTAGATGCCTATTATTCCGCACTCTTCTTTAAGTTTGTCCATGGCTTATCTCCTAACACAACCTTCTTACAACTTCCATATATCCTTCTTCTACCTTGCCCATATCCCTTCTGAACCTGTCCTTATCCATCTTTTCAAGAGTTACTGCATCCCAAAGCCTGCAGGTATCCGGAGAAATTTCATCTGCCAGGATTATTTTTCCGTCGGGGGTCTTGCCGAATTCAAGCTTGAAATCCACCAGCAGAATGCCTTTGGTAAGCATATATTCACTCAGGATCTCATTGATTTTCAGAGCCATTTCCGTAATTTTTGCTACTTCCTGCTCTGTCGCTATACCTATCGCCTTTATATGATAATCGTTTACCATGGGATCTCCAAGTTCGTCATTCTTGTAGGAAAACTCCAGCACTGTGGAATTAAGCTTCACGCCTTCCTCAAGGCCTAATCTCTTTGAAAGGGAGCCGGCGGCATAATTCCTGACCAGCACTTCCAGAGGAATTATTTTTACCTTCTTTACGACTACCTCCCTGTCACTTATTCTTTCAACCTGATGAGTGTCTACGCCTTTTTCTTCAAGGAGGCTGAAGAGCTTTTCCGATATCCTGTTGTTCATGATACCCTTATTTGTTATGGTTCCTTTCTTAAGGCCGTTGAATGCCGTCGCATCGTCTTTGTACTCAACTATATACAGTGCTTCATCATCTGTTTTGTATACTTTTTTTGCTTTTCCTTCATATATCATTTCCAGCCTTTTCATTAGAAAACCTCCTCTTTAATCTTCTCATCCTTTTTAATTACGTCCTGTTTCATCTTTTCCTTATGAGCCTTAAGCTTATCCCTTAAATAACCATACTTTACCGACAAAATCTGAACTGCCAGAAGCC
>Ga0208197_1002654_pt1 | contig 15445 bp, 11 predicted proteins | sample AD_JPNNA4_MetaG_FD_184444 | JGI IMG/M metagenome (GOLD analysis project Ga0208197, IMG submission 184444) | Active sludge microbial communities of municipal wastewater-treating anaerobic digesters from Japan - AD_JPNNA4_MetaG (SPAdes) (version 2) | ecosystem: Engineered > Bioreactor > Anaerobic...
CATCATGCCCCCATCGTCTAGCGGCCTAGGACGTGGCCCTAGCCCAGCGGGCGTATGCCAAAACAGGAATTAACTGTGCGGCAAAATTAACAGTTTTATAGTTGCATCATGCCCCCATCGTCTAGCGGCCTAGGACGTGGCCCTCTCAAGGCCAAAACAAGGATTCGAATTCCTTTGGGGGCACTTTTTTATCTCCAACTCCCCAGCTAAATCCCTTCCGAAGGCTTGATATCCTTGATATTCAGCTGCAAGCTTTCCCGTCCCTGATATTTATTGATCTCAAAGGAATAGACGATATCAACCATCCCCGGTAATTGCCCGTTCCAGTGCCCCTGGCCGAATGCAATGGCTTCATAGCGCACGCGGCCTGCATTCAGCACAAGCCGAAGGTGTTGACCATTGCCTACGGGGTAAACACGATTCACTTGCAAATTACGGCTGCAAAAAAGCACCTCAGGGTTTCCGCGCCCGGTTGGTTCTAGCAAGCTGACCATCTCAAAGATCCGTGGGATTTCTGCTGCAGGTAAGCTATCTAATGCAATCTCTTTGTCAATCTCTAGCACCGGTGCTAGCTCTTGCCCTTGCAGGCTCTGCTCGGCTAAACCATTAAGCCGGCGCAGAAGCTCAGGCAGATTCTCGTTGGTAACTGTCAGACCAGCTGCCATTGAGTGCCCGCCATAGCGCACGAGCAAATCAGCACAAGCATCCAGAGCCTGAGTAATGTTGAACCCAGCGATCGAGCGGCAAGAAGCGACCACCATCTCTTCTCCTCGGTGCCCGATGATGCTGGGGCGATAGAGCGCTTCAGTGATGCGTGAAGCCGCCAGCCCAACCACGCCTTCGTTATATTCCGGTGAGGCGTCAAATACAATCAGGGGCTGCACCTCGGCTTGGAGGACATTTTGCAGCACGCTTTCCTGGATGCGAGCCATGATCTCCTGCCGTTCTCTGTTTTGCGAGTCGAGTTGCAGAGCGAGCTCTCCGGCAGTAAGCGCATCCTGCGCGGAGAGCAGGTGGAAAGCCGACATGGCAGAATCCAACCTACCAGCCGCGTTGAGGCGTGGCGCTAAGCGAAAGCCAATATGGCTCGCATTCAGTTGCTCCAGGTTAACGCCCGAAACCTGCGCGAGAGAATATAACCCCTGCCGCCCTAATTTGCTCATCGTTTGAATACCTGCGCGCACCAGCGCACGGTTCTCGCCGGCGAGCGGTGCCATATCTGCCACCGTACCGAGTGCCACCAAGTCGAGCCAATCCTCAGCGCTCACACCCGGCTGGGGGTAAGCTGTCAAGTAGGCGGCAGCAAGCTTATAAGCTAATCCCACACCTACCAGGTCTTTGAAAGGATAACTGTCACCGGGCTGGTGCACATTGAGGATCGCATCTGCCGGCGGGAGTATCTCGCCTGGCTGGTGGTGGTCGGTGAGGATCACCCGCATGCCCAACCGCCGCGCTAAGGCTATTTCCTCCACCGAGCGGATGCCACAGTCGACTGTGATGAGCAATCCGATGCCCTCATTAGTAAGCTGCTCGACCGCGTCCAGGTTGAGCCCGTATCCCTCATCAAAGCGGTTGGGGATGTAAATGCGCGGGCTTGTGCCCAGCTTCTGGAGCAGCTCGTAGAGCAACACAGTCGAGGTTACGCCGTCCACGTCGTAGTCGCCATAAATGGCAATGGGAGTGCCTTCTGTCATAGCGGAATGCAGCAGCTCCACGGCTTGGGGCATATCGCGGATGAGGAAGGGGTCTGTTGCCTCTGGCGCGCTGGCAGAGAGGAATGCCTGCGCTGTTTCGGCATCCCTCACGCCGCGGTTGTAGAGCAGCTGCCGCAACAACGGCGGGAAATCCGCCAACTCTTGGTTGATTTCTGGGGGGATAGGCGCCGCAATGCTCCAACGCTTGGTGACGGGGGTATGATTAATAATCTCCATGCGAATAGTCCTCGTATCTGTGCTTGTGTGGCTTTATTGTAACCGCTAAAAAGGGAAAGCATGCGCGCAGCCCGCCTGTAGGATTCCATGCAAGAATAGAGACTATTTTGTCATTGCGAGCCCCTAAGGCGAACCCGCAGGGGCGAACCCCAAAGGGGCGAGGCAATCTTCTACCACGTTTGAAAGTAAACTCAGTTCTCGCTGGTGTCCTCAGTGCGGAGCCTCCTGTAAGGACCTGCGAGGGGTTTTGACCGTAGGTTTCCACAGCATTGCAGGGTCGGGAGACCCTGCAAGAACAGGATCAGGAGAGTGCGCAGTCTGCCTGTAGGGCACCATGCAAAATCAAGGATTAATTAAAACAAAGAAAAACACCTCTATCTTCTTAGTTTCAGGTAAAATTAACCCCATGGAAACAAAACGTGGACTTTTCAACTTTGGTAAAAAACCGGCACCGGACTTCCGCATCTCGGATGACGTAGAGCGCGCCAAGCGAAACGGCAAGCCGCTGGTCGCGCTGGAATCAGCACTGATCACCCACGGCGTCCCTTGGCCGGAAAACCTCACCATCGCCCGCGCCATGGAAGACGCAGTGAAGAACAATGGTGCCTTCCCCGCTACAGTCGCCGTGCAGGAAGGCCAGCTGCGCGTTGGTTTGAGCTCCAGCCAGCTGGAAAACTTAGCAGAATCGCGCGACCCGCACAAGCTCAGCTTGCGCGATCTGGGCGCAGCGATTGCGCGCAAATGGAACGGCGGGACAACCGTCTCCGCCACGCTTTATGCCGCCGAGCGGGCCGGCATCAAGGTGCTCGCCACTGGCGGGATCGGCGGGGTGCACCGTGCGCCGGCTTACGATATCTCCGCAGACCTGCTGCAGCTGCGCAAGAGCCCGCTGGTGGTGGTGTGCTCCGGCGCCAAAGCCATTTTGGACCTACCCGCCACGCTTGAGGTGCTGGAGACCCTAGGCATTCCCGTCATCGGCTACCAAACGGATGAATTCCCGGCGTTTTATTCTGCCCAGAGCGGTTTGAAGGTACCCCTGCACGCAGAGAGTGCCCAGGAAGTGGCAGAAGTCGCCCGTGTGCATTGGAAGCTCACGTTCAGTACGAGCGTCCTGGTGGTGGTGCCGCCACCAGCAGAAAGCGCCATGCCGCGCGAGCGCATGGAAGCCTTGATTGCCGAAGCCTTGCAGCAAGCCGAAGGTGAGGGTGTGCGTGGCAGTGCTCTTACACCATACCTGCTGGCCAAGATGAATGAGCTCAGCAACGGGGAGAGCCTGAAAGCTAACTTAGCTTTATTGCGTAATAACGCTGCTGTGGCAGCTCAAATTGCCGCCCAGATTCCGGAAGGGTTGCAGGAATGGCGCTATATCTAACCTTGGAGTAATTCTTAAGCCGGCCTGTTGCGCCGGCTTTTTTTATTTATGGCAGAGGCGTGACAGAGGGTAATGGCGTATTACTGGGGATAGGCGTGCGCGTAGGGGTCGGCGTACGCGTTGGCGTAGGTGTTGCAGTGGGCGTGAGGGTAAAGGTTGGGCTGGGGGTGAAGGTAGCTGTGGGTGGGTTACCCACCACAGTGAAATAGCCCGACAGGATCCATTGGCTGCCCACAAAACATTGCACCTGATATTCGCCTGGCAGCCATTCTTCGGAAGGCAGCTCGAGCACCAACACCCCATAGCCGCCTGTGCCGCCTTCCCAATGGCCAGTCTCAGACTTGAGCAAGGTATTCCCACGATACCACAGCTCAGTCCATTGCACGCCATTATCCATAAAGTTATAGCTATAGGCTCCATAAATCTTGGTTAGCGGATTACTGAACTCCACTGCGGGGTCAACCGGCTGAAAATTTTCATCGATCTTGGTTGAAAAAACGATGGGGCTAAATACTGCATTGGGGTTCGGAGTAACAAACGAGTCAAACTGGGTGGCGATGGCTTGCAGAACCGAAGGCGTGTTGGTAACCGAGGGCGTGTTGGTGATCGTAGGGGTGAGCGTGATGGTAGGGGTCAGCGTGATTGTTGGCGTGAGGGTGATGGTGGGGGTGAGCGAGGGCGTAAGCGAAGGCGGGAAGTAACGGTAGGCAAAGCTCTCGCCAAAGCGGAAGTTGAAGTAGGCAAATGAGCCTAATGCTAAGGCTGTCAGGATCAGACCAGCCGCTTGGTCATAGAGCTTGCGGCGCTTGAAATAAAAGGGCATGCGCTTGCCTTTTTGGATGGCGCGGGAAGCCCGCACTGCCGTCCAGATGGCGGCGATTACAGCCAGAATGGTGAGCGTGATGACAGTCGAGCGGATATCCATGCGGAGCACCTGCTCGGAATTATACCTGCTTAGAGATCCTTGCCCTTTAGTAAGCCATTTATTTAAGCGCTGAGCCTAGCGAGAGAATGAGGCTAGGCTCAGTAATTCAAGGAACGAGGCTAAAGCTACTTTTATTCTGATCAGCTACCTGGTAATTAGTGGAAGGTAAAGCTGGCTTGTGTTATCTACGTTTCGATAAACCCATACACCCGAGGCAAGTGTTCCAGCGATTAAATCGCCAGTACTGCCTAAAAATGCTAACGTATGAATAAAATTACCCTGCAGGCCTCTGTTGACCGGTTCCCAATTATCTCCACTATCCGTAGAGCAAATCACACTAACTTCGTCGAAAAAACTGACATAAAACGTGTGATCTTCGGCAAAATCAGAGGACATGAGCAAATCGGTAGCAGAGGTGTATTCTGCAAAGCCTACCAACAGGCTTGTAGTCTCACCATCATCTGTGGTTATCCAAATGCCAGGGCCGTTTTCCAATGTATAGTAAGTTTGGTCATCTGGATAACCAGGCGAAAGCGCTAAATCGACTGCTTGATTTGTGTATGTAATTTTATGAATCCAAACAGAATAATCCCCGCTGCTTGAGTAGATCTCTCCCCAAAGACTATCGATTGCAAAGAGAATACTATCCTGAGAATATTGTGGAGAGAATACGAAGCCATAAATAGGCCCGCCATCCTCAAGCCCTGTAGGAAGCCAGTTATCTCCCCCATCATTGGAAAAATAAATGTTCGTTTCCCCCAATTCGGCATCCAGTCCCACGAAAACGCGCTGGTCATTGGCATAATCAGGTGAAATGCCAAGAGAGATTACATCGACCTCGGGGAAATTGTTGCTAACCAGCTCCCACGTCTCACCTGCGTCTACTGAGCGGAACACCCCACGGCGCCCACCCACAAACACGGTCTCATCACTGGCAAATGCTGGCGAAATAGCAACTGAGTAATAGTAATCGGAGGTTGATGTAATGTGGCTCGATGCATCTTCATTTGGGCGAGGAGGAAGGCTTGCTAAGAAATTCTCCGGGTTAAGTTGGCTCCAGGTCTCAGCGCCATTGGTCGAGCGATATAAGCGATTGTTGCCTACTGCGAAAAGGATTTGATCGTTCTCATAAGCCGGTGAGACAGCCAAGGAAACCACCTGAACAACATCCAAGCCTTCGTTATGCAAAGCCCAGGTTAATCCTTCATCATCAGAGCGAGCCACACCATTATCGATCGTACCGAATAAGCTATCATCTCCACCGATAGTTGTTCCTAAGGCAATCTGTCCCACAAGCATGTTGGAAGCCAGTTGTGACCATGTCGCCCCAGAATCGCTGCTAGTATAAATATACTTGCCATCCCCTAAATAATAATGAATTGAAGCATACGCTTTGTGGCTAATGTCAAAATCTGGCGGAATAGCAATCGATACCAAGTTGAGCGGCAAGCTGCTGACCTGAACCCAGGTTGTGCCGGCATTTGTAGTGCGGTAGAGATAACCCAACACACGCGCGAAGATAATCTGGTCATTTCCAAAAGCAGGTGAAGGGGTAATGGAGGAAATATTGTAATAGTTTCCATTGGTATAAGTCGGTAAACCACTGTTTGCGGCTACCCACGATGTGCTGCTGTCCTCCGAAAGAAAGAAACCTTTCCCATGCGTACCGAGCATGACCGTATGGTCACTGGTATAAGAAGGTGAGAAGGCTGCCGAAAGTATATAACTATCCGTTATGCCGTTGTTGCAAGCACTCCAGGTGGTGCCACCATCAGTGGTAAGATAGGCACCCTGCCCGTAAGTACCTAAAATGGCTGTATGGTCATTAGCAAGGTTTGGCGAAAGGGCTAAGGTTTTGATATCCGCTAAGGCAGTATATAAAAGTGTCCAATGCTGCCCAGCATCAGTGGAGCGGTAGAGACGATTGGCTGACCAGGTAAATGCCGTTTGGTCGGTTACGAATGTAGGGGATAAGCGCACGGCATCATATTCTATGTCTTCCTCAAGGTTAGCGCTGGGTTCCCAGGTAAGGCCGGCATCAGCAGAGCGGAACACGCCCTTTCCTGTACCGACTAAAACAAGGCTATCGTTGGCAAAATTGGGAGAGACAGCGATTCCATTGGTGCTAGCTCCCCACATTCCTTCTGTGGCTTGCACCCAGGTTTTTAGTTCTCCCTGAGATTGTGCAGGCGTTGGTCCTAATAGGTGCCCGAGCAAACACACCACAATGGGAATAATATGTTGAAAGAGATGTTTACTTGTCATTTAATGCCTCCGAATGAAATGCCATCTTTACTGTCCGCGCTGTGTCAAGGGCAGGTACAAAGCATAAACTCGCGGGTCCTGAAAGAGTGCCACCCCAGGCAGGGAAAGCGTATTGGACTTTTGCCATGTGATTTGAGTAGAAGTAATTGTGGTAGGTTCTAGTGAATAAGAGCGGACATAAACAAGCGGAGCTGGATAAATCAAATTAAAGGTGTAATCCAACGGGTAATTTGAGTTTCCAATAAAGCCCAACCAGATAAATTGAGCGAAGTAATCAGTAGCGATTGAGGTGTAATCAAAATCGATGGTTACTCGGTTGATTGATCCAGCGCAAGTGACGAGTAGGTCAGCATTATGCTGGCAAATTACCCCGGAATTGGCGGAATAAGACAAGTTGGAAACTCGCTCAACTCCAAAATAACCCACATCATAGGCGAAAGAAGTCCCCATTGCACCGCTATAGATCTCCTGAAAATGAGCAGTGAAGGTCTGAAAGGGAAGATATGGCAGAACCTGAACTGTGGTTACCCTTTGAACCGATGCTTCTATAACGTATTGAGGAGGATAGGCATCCGCTGCATATACTCTTGTTGTGCTTCCTGGGGGTAGGAGCAGACAAATTAGACCAATTAAGATTTGAAATAAGTGGTTCGATTTCATCGATTCCTGATCACTCCTTTTTGTAATCTTGTTCTGAATTTGCGACATTCAGGTGTTTTAGTAACTGTAGCAACTCCACTTCATCTCTAAAGTTCCATTGCTCTCTTTGGGCGTGCAGGGCTTGCAAGGACCCACGAAGTAAACTTGGGTGGTCACTATCGACCATCATCCGCAAAATAAAGCTTTGAATGGTACGCAAGGGATTCTCTCTTCACTTATGATTTAAGCCAAAATCAGCGAGTGATTAATGGCAGGAACAGATGATTGGTCAAACGAAGCAAATCAAGGTCAAAAAAGTAAGCTGCACCTTGTTTAGAGTTTTGACCGATGGTGGCATAATTTGCCCCAATCAAGGCAATTGCGCCATCCCCAGAAAGTGCCACCGAGCTGCCAAAACCAGATGCCTCGTCTTCAGGCGATAAACGCAAACCTGTTGCCCAGCTTTCGCCATTGCCTTCGAAGGTATAACCATCTTCAATCAAGGCTAAATTTCCATCCGGAGAGAGGGTAGCCGTATCTCCCCACAGCGATACTGTATTCTCAGGCGCGTTAAGCATTGCCTCTTGAATCCAGTTGGTTCCAGAGCGCACAAAAATAAAACCGGCGCCCTGCATTTCTCTTTGCCCTACTTTGTGTCCATTCGCCGTGATGAGTGCAGTATTGCCATCCGAAGAAAGGGCAACAACGGTTCCAAACCAGTCATACGCTGCGCCATCAGCTAAAATAATTTGCGTCTGCTGGCTCCAACTTGTGCCGCTGCGTGTAAAAGTGTACGCAGCGCCTTGGCGGGTATTGCTCCCGATTACTTTCATATTGGCGCCAACAAGCGCGATGTTGCCGTCAGCCGAAAGAGAAACTGACCGTCCGAAGTAATCTTCAGCAGCTCCATCAGAAGAAAACAAATGACCTTGCTGGCTCCAGGTGCTGCCAGTACGAGTGAAAACGTAAGCAGAGCCCTGATTGGCGTTGCTGCCAACATCATCCACATAAGAGCCAATCGAGGCAGTATTGCCATCATCAGAGAGAGCAACCGAAAAACCAAAATGATCACCGACTTGACGGTCTGAAGCAATTAGCAAGGCTTGCTGGCTCCAGGTGCTGCCATTGCGTGTGAAAACAAAAGCCGCCCCAGGAACCTGCGTTTCGGCTGGACCTGTTCCGCCGGGAGCCCCAACCAGGGCAGTGTTGCCATCCGCTGAGAGTGCCAAAACGTAACCAAACAAATCTGACTCGGGCATCTCAGGGGTGGGCAACTTTTGTTGCAGCTCCCACTGGTTCCCGTTTTTGATAAAGGCATAAACATTCCCTGGTCCAATAGGATAAGGAATGCCAAACTCAATGTAGTAAGAACCGATCAGGGCGGTACTGCCGTCATCCGAAATTACGCTCGAGTAACCAAATCCGTCCTTTGCTTCACCATCCGGCGCAATAACTTTTTGCTGTCCGATGGAATACTTTCCGGCTTCTGTTTCAAAGTTGAAACCTTCTGCCTGGACTCCCTGGGTTGCACTACATAGGAAAGCAACTGTACAAAGAATGAGGAACAGAGAAAATCCAAAGTGTAAAAAAACAGAAAAATGCCGAGGTTTGGAATGTGTCATGACAGCCTCTTATTACAAAATTTATGCTATGCGAAGATAATGACCTACGTAACAGCACTGCTTATGGTATATCCGCTGCCACTGACAAAAGACTGACGGAAAGAGGAAGATGATTTACTTGTTCAACAAAGTTTGATAGTAAGCTTGCAATTCAGCTTGCGGCTCAACCCCCAGATCTTCCCGCAAGGATTTTTCCAAGGTTTGATAGAGGCGTAAAGCAGAGGTTATATTCCCTAACCCCACCAAAGCTTGCATTCCGATTAAAACCGCTTCTTCTTGCCAAGGTTCAATTGCCAAAACCTTGCGGCAAGCATCCAAAGAATCTCTAAAGCGACCCTCTGCGATCCATTGGCGTGCCATTGCAAGGAGAGCAGTTTGATAATCCTGCCGCAGCCACTCGCGCTGCGCGGCGCACCAATCCGCATAGCGATATTCCGGTAGAAAGTTTCCGTGATAGATTGCCAGAGCTGACTCCCACTTCGACTGCGTTATGAGGTTCTCAAAAACCTCAAAATCCACCTCGGAATCAGTTGGCAGAACCAATGCAATGCGGCCCTCCTCCACTCTTAAGTAGCGAGAGGGAAATCTTTCGGGCAAGTCCGGTTCAATGGCGCGACGCAAAGCGGAAGTGGCTTGGTGCAGGAGAGCTTGGCTTGAACCCTTGGTTTTATTGGGCCAAAGACTTTCGCAGATCTGCTCATGCGAAAGCGAATGTCCAGGGGCAATGAGGAGCAAACCGAGCAACTCGCCAGCGCGGCGTGTTTTTAGGGTTGCATCGCTGATCAGACGTTCGCCACATTGGATGCTCCAACCACCTAAAGTATTAATATTTAAGGGCAAAGGCTGAGCCTTCTGCAAGTATTCAAGTAGGTTATTACTAGCTTCAATTACCGATGGGGTGGCGCTTTTGAGACCTGCATCAATAAGAGGATACGCCAAACTCTGTTCCTTATCGACCAGAAAGGCAAAACCATTTTGCACAATGCGGGTGGCGGTTTGCTGCCATAGTGTTCGCGCTTCAGGCAGATGTTGCTGGTGCAAAAGAGCTGTGAGAAGTAACTCTACCCGCGCCAAGTCGAACTCCAACCTTTGCGGCTGGAGCAAAGCAATCGCAGCCTGCAAGTCAGCCTCAGCAGCGGGCAGATCCCCAAGCAGCCAATCAGCACGCGCCTGTTCAATATAAGCTTGGGCTTGAAAATGCTGATAACCACTCTTTTCGGCACCTGCTAGTGCCTCTTGCGCCCAGCTCTTGGCAGCTGGTGCATGGTTCAAAGTGCGGTTTAGACGGCTCATACCTATACGTGCAATGAATAAATTTTCAACGATGCCATTAGCTTCAGCTAAGGAAAGCGTGTGTGTAAAGTAATTTTTAGCCTGCTCAATATTTCCGTGTTCGAGCGCCAAATTCGCATGAATGTAATACCAATAACCTTCAGCTAAAGAGCCAGGAAGCATAACTTGTTGCAATTCTTCCAAGCGCACCAGGGCTAAAGCGGGTTGACCTTGCAACAAGTGCGCATAGCTCATCGTGGTAAGCGGACCCCAAGTGAGCTCTGCCAAGCCGCGCATTTGGGCAATGTGCAAGGCTTCTGCGTCCACCGCCAATGCTAAGTCGAACTGACCACGGGGAACATAGACTGTGCAGGCTAACGAATGCAGCCCACGCACTAAGGCACGATCGTAACCGATTTGATGGCTTAAATCTACTGCTTGTTGAGTGAAAGTGTATAGGACATCTAAATTATCCGTCTCGCCGGCGCAGATGCCAAGATTAAGTAAGGCATCCACACGTGCCGGGGATTCATCCCCCGCTAACTCCAGCACCTTTTGGCAGTATTGTTTGGCTTGCTCATAATGGCCTAAGCGGATGTGCGCATAGGTGATCACATTCAGTGCTAATGCCTCAAGGTCCGCATTAGATTGTGCTTGGGCAAGCTCACGTGCCTGGGTAGCGAGGCGGAGAGAGCCGGCAATCTCACCAGAGCGCTCCAGCTCACGGCTTTTTTCGATCATCTGGGAAATTTCAGCAGCTGTATCCATGGGAATACTACCGCTTCTTTATTATACAGGTAGAACGAAAAAATAAATAACTAAATTTTATTAAATTAATTTTATACGACCAGCAAATTAATTTACACGTTTTGCAAACTCTAAGAACCTAGCAAAGCGCTGGCATAGGGCTCAGCAAAGAGCGCTGGGATACCGCCAGTATGCCAGAAGAGGACAGTTTCATTAGGGCTAAAAAAGCCTTTGCGAATGAGGTCAATGAGCCCCGCCGCTGCACGCCCTGTGTAGACCGGGTCCAGCAAGATACCTCCCGTGCGGGCAAACAGGCGGATAGCCTCTACCTCTGCCGGCTGGAGGATGCCATACCCTGCCTGGCAATAGGCACCATTAACCAAAACATCCTCCGATTCGATCTTCTTATCAATGCCCAACCACGCTGCGGTCTGGTTAGCCAGCGCCATAATGGTTTGCGTGAGCTCATCTGCGGGTTTATCCACGCTAATGCCCAGGATTCGGCCCGGGAAGCCAGTTTGCTTTGCCCCCAGCAACAAGCCGGCTTGCGTGCCGCCACTAGAACTCGCCAAAATGATCCAATCTGGCTGCAGATTCTGATCTTGAAGCTCCTGCATGGCTTGGATGTAGCCCTGAACCCCAACCGGATTGGAGCCGCCGTAAGGGATGAGGTAAGGCTGCATTCCGTCCTCGTCAGCTTGGGCAAAAGCTTGATGCAGGCGCTGGTCGCGTTCTTCCTTGGGGACAAAAACTAGCTTTGCTCCGCTGAGCTCATTCAACAGCAGGTTGCCCTGCCGGCTACCAGGGTCTTCTCCAGCCAAGACGAGGATGCAGCCCAAGCCCAAGCGCGTGGCAGCGGCAGCGACCTGCCGGCAATGATTGGATTGCACCGCGCCAGTTGTGATCAGCATTCGGCAGCCTTGCGCGAGAGCATCTGCTGCCAAATATTCTAACTTGCGGGTTTTATTGCCGCCTAAACCTAATCCGGTCAGGTCATCCCGCTTGATAATAAGTTGAGGTGCCTGGAGGAGCTTCGTCAGCTTGGGCAGTGGTTCGATCGGAGTGGGTAAATGTGCTAAAACTATTCGCTCAGTCATTCGAGAGCCTCCTTTGCGTGGCTGCTTTTCCGCGGCTGCGCATCACATTCAAGATTTTAGGCAATATGCGCGTGTAGAGCCGGTACAACCCCTGCTGGCTAGTATAGTCCCAAGCGCCTAAGTGGCGCACTACCTGACCGTTGAAGCCTTCTTTGAAGCGGTAAACACCCCACAATGGATCACTATCGTCAAAGTTATCAGGAGCCCCCCACATATCATAGGTGTGGCAGCCCAGAGCTTTGGAAAGACGCATAGCCTCCCATTGCAGCAAATAATTGGGCATGCGCTCGCGGGCTATCTCTGTGGACATACCAAACATGAAACGTGAAACGCCGGCAAAATAAAACAGCACCAGCCCACCAACCGGCTGATCTTCCACTTCAGCAATGAGCGCTTTAGCCATGCCAGCCTGAATGAACTTGCTCCACAGGTCAGTGTAATAGGTTTCATGGCGGATGACAAAGCCATCCCGTACAGCCGTCTCAGCGTAAATGTTGTAGAGCAGCGGCAGTTCACTTTCATCCGCCTCCCGCACACGCACGCCTTTGCGGTCTGCCAAGCGAATGTTGTAGCGCGTCTTTTGCTTGAACGAAGCCAGGATTTCCTCTTCACTGCGCCGCAGGTCAATAACAACAGTGTTGCGGAATTGGATCTGATCTCTGGAGAAGCTCCAACCGCGCTGCACCAGCAATTCTTGGATGGCTAGCCCTTCAGGCAGCTCAGCACTTTGCGGGCTGCCGGGCACGCCCCAACCAAGAATGATATCTGGGTCAACTTTGATGAAGACTGCTTTGCGCTGGCGGGTTAGCCCTTCCAAATCGGCAAGCACCTGCGTGGCAAGCGCCTGGTCACCCCAATCCAAGAGCGGACCTTTAGGGCAGTAGAGCACTTCAATGCTCAACCCTGGCAGCAGCTGGGTCTTGCGGCTAAGGATGAGCCCCGCAGCTTGCAGCTGCCCTTGGGCATCTTCCCAGACTGCATGGTATGGCTGCCAACCGTTGCGGATTTTGGATTGCCCCCATTCCCAGGTCTGAAGGATATGCGCATTGGGCAAGGTTTGGATGAGCTTATCCCAAGCTTGCGCGGAGACGCCCTCAAGCAGGCGCATGGGCTTCACTCTCCCTTCTGGATTGCATCAGTTTATAGGCTCTATAGAACAGCGGATTGTAGACCCGAATAAAGGCGGGTGCACTACGTCGCACTTGCCCGCCAAAGCCACGCTTGAAGCGATACACGCCCCACAAACCATCCGACCGCTGCGTAAACTGCTCTTCAAGGGTCTCTTCATCCGCATCTGGAATGCCCCATAGGTCATAGAGTTTCGCACCGTTGGCTTTCGCCCAGCGCATGGCTTCCCATTGCAACAAATAAGTCGGCATCAGGTTGCGATGCTCATCGTCGGAAGCGCCATAAAAATACCAAGCGCGCTCATGTTGCCGAAAAGCCATCAGATATGCCAAAGACTTCTGGTCCAAAACAGCTTCGAGCAGCACCACCTGATCTTGGGGCTCAAAAATATCATAAGCTCTGCGGTAATATTCAGCTTTATGCAAGGCGAAGCCATCCCGCTGAGCGGTAGTTTGCATCATACGGTAAAAGCCTTCTAAGTCGGCGCTGGGGCGTACTAGCACGCCGTGCCGCTGCGCTAAGCGGATGTTATAGCGTGTCTTTTGTTTCATGGAAGCGAGGATTTGCTCCTCGGTGGGTTGTAAGTCGATTACGATGGTACGCCGCGGCTGGATGGTATGCTCCTTAAGGCTAAAGCCCGCTAGCCACTGGGTGCGTACTTCCTCCGGCAGCGGCTCAAAGAGATCCGGTTCAACCTGTAAAAAAATCGCGTGATGGTTGCGGCAGAGCGTATCCACGTGCAGCCAAAGCTCTTGCCACTGGGTGCCCAGCGGACCTTTGGGGAGGTAAGCAATACTCAAACCAAGCGGGAGACGGCGCAAGAGGATTTGGGCAGCGCAGTGTTCTGCCTGCACGCGGATGGCTGACCAACCAAAAGCCTCTTTAAACTCTGCCCAGCTGGAGGTCTGCAGGAGATGGGCTTCTGGGTAGCTTTGCAAGAGCTCATCCCAGCTGGGGCTGTCAAGCGTGTTCACGCACATGCAGCCCTACCGCCCTTTGAACCCGAGCACTGCTCCAAAAGTGCGCAATAAAATAGTTATATCCATGAGAATATTTGCGTGCTCAATATAATAGAGGTCATACTCCAGTTTAATAGTCGTCTCCTCGATGGTTTCAGCGTAAGGTTGGTTGATTTGTGCCCAGCCGGTGACGCCGGGCTTGACCAGCATCCGCGCTCGATAAAAAGGGACAACTTTTTGGAAGATTTCTACCAATTCGCTGCGCTCTGATCGAGGGCCTACCCAGCTCATATCACCCATGAGAACATTGATTACCTGAGGGAGCTCATCTAAATGTACTTTGCGTAAAAATCTCCCCGCACGTGTTACGCGCGGGTCATTGGTGGACGTAACCAAAGCTTCTTTGTCCATATCCATGGTTTTTTTCATGGTGCGGAATTTATAAATGCGATAAGGAACGCCGCCACGGCCTAAACGTTCCTGGCTGTAAATTACCGGCTTACCGGAATCAATCAAAATGATTACTGCAATAATCGGGAATAGTCCAACGAGAAATACCAATCCAACCAAGCTAATGGCAAGATCCATCAAGCGTTTGAACAGGCGGTAAAAGCCGCCATTGGGTGTGTGGCTAACGAATGAGCGGATAACCCACTCCGAGTCAAGCAGGTTAATCGGAACACGCCCCAAAAGGGATTCGTAGACTTCCTGCATGGTGGCGATATCCAATCCTTGTTCTTGTGCCATCAATAAGTTCTGAAACATACCGTGTTTTATTGGGCCGGAAATCGCTAATATCAGATCTGTAATACCTCTCTGATCGATAATATCAAACAGCTGGGTATGATCGCCTAACACTTCATAATCTCGAATAGTGCTACCTAACTTTTCCGGGTCGTCATCGATTAAGCCAATCAAATTGAATGGCGGCGGGTTTTTATCGGTAATAACATTCACTAAGGTTGAGCCAGCCTTGCCTGCACCGATAATCAAGGCGCGCCTGGAACGGCTCGCCGCCTGAAATAAGCGCACATAAACATAGCGCCAAATAAGGGTAAAGATGACCACGAAAATAATAAAGAAAGCTACACCGCGCCGGGGCAACATGAGCGGGGGCATGGCAAAATAAACAATCAGATAGAGGAAAATAGCTGCAATGGTAGCGACACTAACCCCCCGCATGGTAAGTTGCATATTTCCAGCTTTATTGACGTCATACGTATCGACGAGCAAAATTATCCAGAGGATGGGTAGAAAATAAAACCAGGTATCTGGCCGAGTTTTCAGGAATTCCAGCGAAAACTGTAGCCAAGCATCTCCAGCAGCCCAAAAGTACAGCGCAACCAGCAAGGCTAAGTAGCCAGCAATAAGATCCCCTAAAATCAATAAGGCGCGCTGTTCTGATTGCTTAAGGCGCCACCGCGGTGCTGCTCGTTTATCTTGCATATTCTCTTCTCCTGCTCTCTCAGCTGCGCGGGCTGGAAAGAC
>Ga0208197_1002663_pt1 | contig 15412 bp, 5 predicted proteins | sample AD_JPNNA4_MetaG_FD_184444 | JGI IMG/M metagenome (GOLD analysis project Ga0208197, IMG submission 184444) | Active sludge microbial communities of municipal wastewater-treating anaerobic digesters from Japan - AD_JPNNA4_MetaG (SPAdes) (version 2) | ecosystem: Engineered > Bioreactor > Anaerobic >...
CGCCCCACCGCAGGTGGATTTGGCGGAGGCGGTGGCGGCGGCGGCGACGGCACCAGCGGTGGGGCGGGCGGCGCGGCAGGCTTCGGCGGCGGCGCGGGCACAGCAACGACCGGCTTCCAGATTGGCGGGAGCGGTGGCGGTGGCGCGGGCCTGGGCGGCGCGATCTTCAACGACGCGGGGACGCTCACGCTGATCAACAGCACGCTCTCCGGCAACACGGCGCAGGGCGGCGCGGGCGGCAACAACGGCGGCGCGGGCGACGGCGGCGCGGGTATCGCGGCGAATGGCGGCAGCGGCTACGGCGGCGCGATTTTCAACGAGGGCGGCAGTGTGACCATCCTTGCCAGCACCGTCGCCAGTAACACTGTCCTGCCGGGGGCGGCGGGCGTAGGCTACGATGGCAGCGCGGACGGCAATCCCGGCTCGGCAGCGGGGGGTGGCATTTACAACCGCACCGCTGCGGCCAGCCTGGTGCTCAGGAACACCATCGTGGCCAACAGTGCGGGCGGTCAAGACTGTCACAACGACGGCGGCAGCGTCACGGCTCCCCTCGACAGCCGGAATTTGATCGAAGCGCACACCGGCTGCGGAACGCCCGCGCTCACGCCTGATCCGCTGCTCGGCGTCCTATCCGATAACGGCGGGCCTGCGCACACCCACGCGCTTTTGTTCGGCAGCCCGGCCCTGGATGCAGGTCTATGCCTGCCGGACGCCTCCACCGATCAACGCGGCATCGTCCGGCCGCAAGGCCCGGCGTGTGATATTGGCGCGTTCGAGGTTGGCTATCCGGCTCTGACCCTGCACAAATCGGTCGCGCCGCCAGACCCCGTGCCCTACTACGGCCTGCTGACCTACACGCTCACCCTCAGCAACACCGGCGTGGGCGACGCGATTGACGTGCTGCTTACCGATACGCTGCCCCTCAGCGTGACTTTTGCCCATTTTGTAGGACAAATTGTCAATTTGTCCTATGCCGACGGCGCAGTGACCTGGCATGGGGACATCGCGGCGGGACACGCGCTGACGTTCACCTTTGCCGTCACCCACACCGGCGGCTATGGCGATGTGATCGTCAACACCGCGCACTGTCGTCCTCCTTACGGCGAAGTCATCGCGGGGACGGCGACCGCCACGATCGTCGGGCCGCCGCAGGCCAGCCTGACGCCTCCGGCTCTGGACTTCGGCGCGCATCTGGTGGGGACGACCAGCCCTACCCAGACGGTGACGCTGGCGAACGCCGGCGCGTCGCCGCTGGACATCGCCGGTATCGCCATCAGCGGCGACTTCACCCACACCCACGCCTGCCCGCCGACGCTCCTATCCGGCGAAAGCTGTGCGATTGATATTGCCTTCACCCCCACCGTCACCGGAACGCGCGCGGGGACGCTCACCGTCAGCACGAACGCCCCCGACAGCCCGCACACCGTTGCCCTGAGCGGCGAAGGGCGGACCTATGGCCTTTTCCTGCGCAAGACCGTCGCGCCGGCAGACGACGTGGCCTATCACGCTCCCGTCACCTACACGCTCGTCCTCGGCAATGACGGGGGCGCCGACGCGGCCGGCGTCCTGTTGACCGACACGCTGCTCCTCAGCGTCACCTTTGGGTATTTTGTGGAACCGACGGCCAATCTGTCATACAGCGCCGGGCAGGTGACGTGGAGCGGCACAGTCACGGCGGGGACGGCGTTGACCTTCACCTTCGTCGTCACCCACACCGGCGGCTACGGCGATGTCATCACCAATACCGCGCTGGCCCGGTCGCCTGGCGGGAGTCTGATGGCGGCGAGTGCCCTATTTGCCGTCGCCGGGCCGCCGCGCGCTGTTCTCTCCCCCGCCAGCCTGGACTTCGGTGCGCAGCCGGTCGGTACGCCCACCGCCGCGCAGCCAATTACCCTCACCAACGACGGGGCCTCGCCCCTGGCGATTGCGGCGATTGCCGTTGATGGCGATTTCGCTCAGACAAACACCTGCCCGCCGAGCCTGGCGCCCGGCGCGAGTTGCAGCCTTGCCGTGACGTTCACTCCGACGGCAGCCGGCGCTTTGACCGGCACGCTGACACTTTCCACCAACGCCCCAGACAGCCCGGCGACGGTCAGTCTGACGGGGATTGGCCTGGTTCTCGTCACGTTGAGCAAGACGGTCACGCCCACCACCGCCCTCGCCTATCACGGCCTGGCGACGTACACGCTGGGCCTGCACAATGCCTCGCCGGTCGCCGCGGAAAGCCTCTTCCTCACCGACACTTTGCCCGCTCAAGTGACGTTTGCCCATCTGGTGACGCCAACCGCGGAGCTGCATTATGCCGACGGCGTGTTGACCTGGAGCGGCGACGTTGCCGCTCACGGCGCGCTCACCTTCACCTTCGTCGTCACCCACACCGGCGACTATGGCGACACGGTGGTCAACACGGCGGAATTCAGCCATCCAACCGGGGGCGGGACGGCTGCGGCCACGTTCACCGTTGTCGGCCCGCCGCAGGTCAATCTGACGCCCACGGACCTCGACTTTGGCGCGCAATTGATCTTGGCGGCCAGCCCGGCGCAGACCGTCACGTTGACCAACACGGGCGCCTCGCCCCTGATGATCCTGACCACCGCCAGCAGTGACGCCTTCCCCCACACGCACACCTGCCCGGCGGCGCTATTGCCTGGCGAAGCATGTGCCCTTGCCGTGAGCTTCCGACCATTGACGACCGGCGGGCATACGGGCGTCCTCACCCTGACCACCGATGCGCCCGGCAGCCCACACACCGTCGCGCTGAGCGGCATCGGTGTCGCGCCGGAGCTGCACATTCAAAAAATCGCCGTGCCCGATAGCAACATTGCCTATCACGGCGTTGTCAGCTACGCCATTCAACTCGATAACTCCGGTTCGGTGGATGCCGTTGATGTCTGGCTCACCGACACGTTGCCGTCCAATGTGACGTTCCTCAACTGGATTCCGGCCCAGCCGCCGGGCGCAACGCGAACCGGCAATGTGATTACGTGGCGCGGTACGGTCGCGGCTGGCAGCGCCATCGGGCTGGTTTTCCGCGTTCAGCATAGCGGCGATTATGGCGAAACGGTGACGAACACCGTCGAGTACTCTCACCTTACCGGCAGCGGCGCGGCGACGGCCATCTTCACCGTGGTGGACAATACGCCGCCGGTCATCGTCGAAGGGGAGGCCATCACGCTGACCTTGCTGGAAGACAGCCCGCCCGTGACCGTGACGCTGAACGCCATTGACGCCGATCCGCTGCATTGGACGCTCGATGCGGCGCCGTTGCGCGGCACGGCCACCATCAGTGGCCCTGGCGCCAGTCAGATTTTGACGTACACGCCCGCCGCCGATGTGAATGGCACGGATGCCTGTGTCGTGCGTGTGGCCGACGATTTTGGCGGTGCAGACCGTATCACCGTCACCCTGGTTATCACGCCGGTGAACGACGCGCCCGTTCTCGCGCCCATCGGGCCGCAGGCGGTGGACGAGGGCGCGCTGCTCACGTTCACGGTGACGGCGGACGATCCCGACGGCGACCCGCTGACGCTCTCCGCCGCCGACCTGCCGCCCGGCGCGTTGTTCGGCGGGGGGGTGTTCTCCTGGACGCCGGGATTCGACGCGGCCGGCCTCTACACCGTCACCCTCGCCGCCTCCGACGGCGCGCTCACCGACACAGCCGAGGTCGCCATCACCGTGCGCAACGTCAACCGCGCGCCCGTTCTCGCGCCCATCGGGCCGCAGGCGGTGGACGAGGGCGCGCTGCTCACGTTCACCGTGACGGCGGACGATCCCGACGGCGACCCGCTGACGCTCTCCGCTGCCGACCTGCCGCCCGGCGCGTTGTTCGGCGGGGGGGTGTTCTCCTGGACGCCGGGATTCGACGCGGCCGGCCTCTACACCGTCACCCTCGCCGCCTCCGACGGCGCGCTCACCGACACAGCCGAGGTCGCCATCACCGTGCGCAACGTCAACCGCGCGCCCGTTCTCGCGCCCATCGGGCCGCAGGCGGTGGACGAGGGCGCGCTGCTCACGTTCACCGTGACGGCGGACGATCCCGACGGCGACCCGCTGACGCTCTCCGCTGCCGACCTGCCGCCCGGCGCGTTGTTCGGCGGGGGGGTGTTCTCCTGGACACCGGGATTCGACGCGGCCGGCCTCTACACCGTCACCCTCGCCGCCTTCGACGGCGCGCTCACCGACACAGCCGAGGTGAGCATCACCGTGCGCGATGTGCCTCCTGTCTCATGTACCCTCTACCTGCCGCTGGTCGCGCGCAATGCTGGCCCCAGGTTGAGCACCCTCTACCTGCCACTGGTGATGAGGAGCTTGCAGCCGCGCCCGCTGTTGGGGCCGTTCCCGGCCATTCCCACCCAGCCAGCGGAGACGCCCGGCGCGCCGTTCTTCACAACGACACTCACGCTGACCGGCGCATTGCCGGAGGGTGGGCGATTCTACTTCTCTGGCGCGCCGGAGCGTGTCACGCCGGTGGTGATAGATGACCAACTGGTATTGATGCGCGGGGGACAGGATATTTTCGCCTACACGTTCAGCACGGCGGACACGCCGCCGGCAGCGGCGGTTGTGGAGGTTCCCCGCTCCGCGATGGAGACCATCGCCGCCGGAGGCGTCACGCTGGAGTATCGGGACGTGTATGGTGTGCTGGTCGGCGCGAACGAAGCGTGGCTGATCTGGAATCCTTGAGGGTCAAAACCCTGAACAAACAGGGCAAGATTTACCGCAAAGGTCGCTGAGCATGCAGAGAACACGGAAATCTCTGCGTTCCCCGCGTGCTATGGTCTGAAAATAGCCGTGTCCCCCTGTGCCCGCCGGATCACGCCCACGCGGAGCGTGGGACATCCGGCGGACCGGCGGCGCGGATTGTGATCCGCGCCGCGCGGGCGGGGCTGCCGCGCCGGCATCTTCATCCTTTATGGTGCTCCTGGGAACATGGCGACTGCGGTGAGATATACTTGTCGGCTTAAGCCAAAACTTCATTGAGTAGTTACGAGTCAGGAGGATCAGATGAAAGCACAAATTCGCCTTCAGTTGAGCATTGGATTGGCCGCGGCGCTGTTGTTGGGGATGATGGCGGCGCTGGGAATGTGGGGCGGCGAGCGCGTCGCCCTGGCCTGGGGCAACACGCTCTACGTGGACGCCGCCGGCAGTTGCGGCGGACATACGCCCTGCTACACCACCGTCCAGGCGGCGGTGGACGCAGCGACCACCGGCGACGTGATCCGCGTCGCGGCGGGGCTGTACACCGGCGTCAGCGCGCGCGAGGGGGTGACGCAGGTGGTCTACATCAGCAAAACAGTGACCATCCAGGGCGGCTACACCACCGCTTATGCCGACCCGCCCGACCCGGGCGCCAATCCGACCGTGCTGAACGCGGCCGGGCAAGGGCGCGTGGTCTATATTACCGGCGATATCACGCCGACGCTGGCCGGGCTGCGGCTGGCGGGTGGCAATGCGACCGGCCTGGGTGGCTATCTAGACCCGGACACGTTGCGGGAGTACGACGGCGGTGGCGCGGTCTACGCGGCCTACGCCACGCCCACCATCACCAACTGCCAGATTGACAACAGCGGCGCGCAGGCCGGCGGTGGGATCGCACTCTTCCAAAGCCCGCTGCGCCTGTACAATAGCAGCGTGTTGACGAATCAGGCCGGCTATGGCGGCGGGTTGGCCATCGGGCGCAGCGCAGCCATCGTGGACGGGAACCTGTTCGCCGGCAACCGGGCTGGCTATGGCGGCGCGATCGGCGCGGGGCAGAGCGCGGCGCAGATCACCAACAACACGCTCCGCGCCAACGAAGCGATCAGCAGCGGCGGTGGGCTGGCCGTTATCGGCAATCCGGCGGCGACGGTGCGCGGCAATCTCATCACGGCCAACACCGCGCGCTGGGGCGGCGGGATCGTCATCTCCAGCAGCACGGCCAGCGTGATGAGCAATACCATCACTGCCAACCGCGCCACGGAGGTGGGCGGCGGCGTCAATCTGGATCACTGCGACGCGCGCTTGATCGGCAATCGTGTGGAAGGCAACCAATCTGGCTACTCCGGCGGCGGCTTCTACCTCGTCGCCAGCACGGCTGCATTGACCGGCAACCTGGTGCTTTCCAACACGGCGGGTGAATCGGGCGGCGGCCTCTTTGTCTATTACAGCCAGCCGCTGCTGGACGGCAATACCATCAATGACAACACTGCCGATGACGCGGGCGGTGGCCTGCTGCTGCGCTCCAGTGCGGCGCAGGTCTTGAACAACGTCATTGTCGGCAACACTTGCACCGGCTTGGGCGGGGATTTTTCTGGCGGCGGCGGCGTCTACCTGCGGAGTAGCGACGGCGCGCTCCTGCGTGGCAACTGGATCGCGCAAAACAGAGCCTCGTACAGCGGCGGCGGCGTCTATGTGAACGAGAGCAGCGCCACATTGACGAGCAACACGATTGCCACCAATACCGCCGACACACAAAATCACGGGACTGGCGGTGGCGGCGGGATCTACGTCAATAACAGCAATAGGGCTACCTTCTCCGATAATACCATCGTCGCTAACCTGGGCACTGGACAGTATTACGTGGCTGGCGGTGGCGTTTCTTTGAACAACAGCGCCGCAACGTTGACGGCCAATCGCATCGTTTCCAACGCGCTTAACCTGGCGCTTAGCTATGGCTCGTCGTATGGCGGCGGGGTCTACGTGAGTGGCGCGGCAGCCGCTATTTTGGCCCAGAATGAGATTTTCTCTAACACGGCGTTGACCGCCGGCAGCGATAACGGCGGCGGGCTTTACTTTGGCAATGGAACTGCCGCCCAGATCGTGAGCAACACCATCGCTTTCAATCAGTCCGATTGGAGCGGCGGACTGTATATCGAATCGGGCGCGAATGTGCTGCGCGAGAACCAGATCATCGGCAACCGGGCGACCTCTTACGGCGGCGGATTATACGTCAACTACGGGACCAACACGATTGAGCGCAATACCATCCTGTCGAACACGGCGGATATCGTCGGTGGCGGGTTGGCGCTGTACAATGCCCAGGATAACCGGGTGGCGAATAATGTCATTGCCGAGAACTACGCCTCCGGAAGCAACTGGTTCTGCTACAACGGCGGTTCGGGGATTGCCATCAACTATCCTGCCCCACCGCTGCTGCACAATACCGTCGTCAGCAATACCGGCAGCGCAGGCATTTGCTTCCGGGGACGCAGCACGAGTGCCACATTGCCGATGACCAACACCATCATCGCCGGGCACACGACCGGCGTGTACGTAGTGGACGGCCAGGCCGTGCTGGAAAGCACGCTCTGGCACAATAACACGACCGACTGGACCGGCAATGTGAGTGATAACCATCCCCTCACGGGCGCCCCGGACTTTGTGAATCCGGGAGCGCACGATTACCACATCGGTGCGGCGTCGGCGGCGCTGGATGCGGGTGCTGTTTCGGGCGTGCCAGATGACATCGACGGCGACCCGCGCCCGGCGGACGGCGGTTACGACGTGGGTGCGGACGAGCGGCCTGGCGTCGCGTTGCGCATCGCCAAGGCGGTGACGCCAATCGCTGTCAATCCTGGCGGTGTGGTGGTCTACACGGTGGTCATTTCCAGCGCGGGAACGGCCAACGCGAGCGGCGTGGTCTTGACGGACACGCTGCCCGCGCTGACGCGCGCGCAAAACGTCCTGGCCAGCCAGGGCACGTGCACGCCCGGCAGCGGTTGGGGGGATACGGTGACGTGCGCGCTGGGCGCGCTCAATGTCGGCGCGCAGGCGGTGGTCACGCTGACGGTGGAGACGACAACGACCGTGCCGACGGTGATGCCCGCGCGCCTGCGCAACGTCGCGCACACACGCGCGACCGGCACGCTCACGATGACGGCGGAAGCCGACGCCTGGATGCAAGACTGCCACGCCCGGCTCAACGATAACCCGACCGACTACACGACCGTCCAGTCGGCGGTGGACGCGGCCACGCAGAGCAGCGATGTGGTCAAAGTGGCCGGGACGTGCGTGGGCGTCAACACACTCGGCGGGCTGCGTCAGCATGTCTACGTCAACAAGACGCTCACGATTCGCGGTGGCTACACGACGGGTGACTGGAACACGTCCGACCCGGCGGCGCATCCGACGGTGCTCGACGCGCTCGGCCTGGGGCGGGTGGTTTACATTGCGGGCAGCATCAGCCCGACGCTGGAAGGGTTGACGCTGCAAAACGGCGACGCGACCGGACTGGCGGGCTACACCCATCCTCTAGGCGGCTGGACGGAAGACGCGGGCGGCGGCGTGGCGATTGTGAACGCCAGCGCGACTGTCACCAGCTGTCTCGTCTACAGCAGCACAGCGTCCTACGGCGGTGGCCTCTTTGCCAGCGGCGGCGCGGCACGCATCAGCAACAACACGCTGGCGGGCAACACTGGCGGCTCGGGCGGCGGGCTGCATCTGGCGAACGACCAGGCGGTCGCGACAGGCAACCTCATCCGCACCAACACCGCGGACACCGGCGGCGGCGTCTATCTGAACGAGAGCGCGGCGACGGTGAGCGGCAACACGGTCACCGCCAACACGGCCCGGAGCGCGGGCGGCGTCTACATCGACGAGGGCGCGCCGACGCTCAGCAGCAACAGTATCACCACCAACACGGGCCGGAATGGCGCCGGCGTGTACGCAATTGCGGATTACGCTGTCATCACCGGCAACCTGATCGCTTACAACACGATGATCGATTACTACGACGGTGGCGGGCTGTATCACAACAACAGCCACAGCACCGTGACCAACAACACCATCGCTCATAACATCTCCAATTACGACGGCGGCGGCGCATATCTCGTCAACAGCGAAGCGCAATACACCAGCAACACTTTCCTCAACAACAGCGCGGGCAGCGACGGCGGCGGCGCGTATGTGGACGGCGACTATTACGGCGGCGGGCCGGTCAACTTTATCGGCAATACATTCGTCGGCAATACAGCGTCCCGAACCGGTGGCGGGCTGCGCGTTTACATGAGCACTGGCACCATCAGCGGCAACGTGATGATGTCCAACACGGCGCAAGACGGCGGCGGCGCGTACCTGCAAAGTATGATTCTCAACAGCGTCCCGCAACTTGTTCAGGCGGTGGGGAACACCGTCATGTCGAACACGGCGACGAGCGACGGCGGCGGTTTCTACCTCTTTGGCCCGCGTCCGTATATGCGGAACAACATCCTGCGCGGCAACACCGCCAACGACGACGGCGGCGGCTTGTACGTGCGCTACCAGAGCTACGAGACGTTGATCAACACCGTCATCGTGGATAACGGCGCCGGCGATGCAGGCGGCGGCATCTATGTGGAGGGAGCGTCGCCCAGGCTGTTGCACACCACCCTGGCGCGCAACACCAGCGGGGATGATCGCGCCGTGTATGTGGAAAGATACAGCGGCGGGTCGATCTACAGCCATCCGGTCTTCACCAACACGATTCTCGCCAACAGCGACACCGGCGTCTACGTGGATACCAATAACAGCGCGACCCTGAACGGTGTCCTGTGGTACAGCGTCACAACGCACAGCGACGGGAGCGGCCTCGTCACCGTGACGCACGCCATCACCGGCGACCCGGCCTTCGCCGCCGACGGCTATCACCTGACGGGCGCTTCCGCCGCGCTGGACGCCGGGATAGACAGCGGCGTGACGGAAGATGTGGACGGCGAACTACGCCCGATGGGCTTTGGCTTCGACCTGGGCGCGGACGAATATCTCGCGCCGACGCTGTTGCTGGACAAGCAAGCCTCGGCGGGGGCGGTGGACGCGGGCGCGGCGGTGACGTACACGCTTGTCCTGCGCGCCCTCGGCAGTGGGACGGTGCACAACGTCGTCTTCACCGACACGCTCGACGCGCTACAGCAGGCGACGGGCGCGACGACCACGCAAGGGACGTGTACGCCGACCTCCGGCTGGGGCGGCGGCATCGTCTGTAACATCGGCACTATGGCGGTGGGGACGCGGGTGACGGTCACGCTCGTAGCGCAGATAGCGCCGACGGCCACGCTCGGTGCGCAGGCGGTGAATCAGGCCGTCGCGCGCGGCGTCGAAGCGGGGGCGACCGACCAGACGGCCATCTATGTGCAGCTCTGCCGCGCGCGCATCAACGACGGGACGACGACCTACGCCACGATCCAGGCGGCGGTGGACGCGGCCAGCGCGGGCGATCTCATCAAAGTGGCCGGCGGCCTGTGCCTGGGCGCGACGGCGCGCGCCGGAACGTGGCAGCATGTCTACATCAGCAAAACGGTCACCCTGCGCGGTGGCTATGACCCGGCCAACTGGACAAGCTATGACTTCGACGCGCATCCGACAACTTTGAACGCGCTGGGCCAGGGGCGGGTGCTGTACATCAGCGGGAACATCGCGCCGACTGTGGAGGGCTTCCGGCTCACGGGTGGCAACGCGGGCACAGACAGCGGTGGCGGTGTGCGGGTGGATAACGCGGCGGGGACGTTGCGTAATTTGCACATCTACGAGAATCGCGCGAGCGCCAACGCGGGCGGCGGCGCCTACTTCTACTACAGCACGGCCATCCTGGCCGAAAGCAATGTCTACTCGAACACGACAGCTTACAACGGCGGCGGTCTGTATCTCTACGAAAGCGACGGCGCGACGCTGCGCGACAACCGCATCTTTGGCAATGCCGCGATCGCGTCGACTGGCGCGGGCGGCGGCATCTACCTGAGCTACAGCGACGCGACGCTGCGCGGCAACGCGGTCTTTGCCAACACTGCGACGCAGGACGGCGGCGGCGTCTACTCGCAGCGCAGTTTCGCCACGCTGACGGGCGACCGCATCTACGCCAACAGCGCCGGGCGCGACGGCGGCGGTGTCTACTTGACTTTGACGAGCGTTCCCCGCCTGACCAACGTGGTCATCAGCGACAACCGCGCGGAGCGCTACGGCAGCGGCCTGTACAACAGCAACGCTCTGCCGCGCATCCTGCACACGACGATCGCCCGCAACGTCGGCGGCGATGGCACCGGCGTCCACGTGGCCGTGGGGACGGGTGTGCAGATGACGAATACGATCATCGTCAGCCAGACGACGGGTGTATATGCGGCGGGTGGCACGGCGGCGACGGTGGACGGCGTGCTGTGGTACGGCAACACCGCCAACACCGGCGGGACGGGTAGCGTCGCGGTGACGTCTGCTGTCACGGGCGATCCGGCGTTTGATACAGACGGGTATCATCTGTTGGCTGGGTCGGCGGCCATTGACCAGGGGGTGAATGCCGGTGTCACGTCAGACATCGACGGCCAGCCGCGCCCAATGGACCTGGGCTATGACCTGGGCGCGGACGAATACCCCGGCGTCGGTCTGGCGGTGAGCAAGCACGCGCCCTCCACCTCTGTCTTGTATGATCAACCCCTGACCTATACCATCTTTGTCACCAGCGCGGGGCTGCTGGAGGCGCCGGGGGTGGTGTTGACCGACACACTTGACGGCTGGCAGCAGGTCAGTGCCGTTAGCACTTCGCAGGGAACGTGCGCGCCCATCGCGGGGTGGGGCGGCGGCGCGGTTTGCACGCTGGGGACGCTCGCCAGCGGCGCGGCGGCGCGCATCACGCTGACGGTGCAAATTTCACCGGCCGTCACGTTGGGGCAGGCGATGGTCAATGCGGTGGATGTGACCGCCAACGGAACGGCCAACAGCACCCGGACGACGGTCTACGCATCCGATTGCCGCGCGCGCATCAACGACGGTACGACCGAGTACCATGTGTTGCAAGAAGCCGTCGATGTGGCGGCGCCCGGCGACCTCATCAAGGTGGCCGGCGGGACGTGCGTCGGCATCAACACGCAAGGGGGCTATCGCCAGGTCGTTTACCTCAACAAACAGGTGACGGTCCGCGGCGCTTACAACGACGACTGGACCACCACCGACCCGGACGGCAATCCGACCACCATCGACGCGCAGGGTGGCGGGCGGGCGCTCTACGTCACGGGCAATGTCAGTCCGATGTTGGAGAACCTGCGCTTTACCGGCGGCGACGCGGCCGGGTTGGGCGGCGCGGGCTGGACCGGCTCGGGTGGCGGTGTCTGCGTCAATGCGGCTTCTCCCACCTTCAGCAACACGCACTTCCTGCAGAACGCGGCTGTGCGCGGCGCGGGGCTGTTCGTCCAATCGTCCGGCGCGCTGGTTGTCGGTAGCCGGTTCTACTCCAACACGGCTTCACTGCGCGGTGGCGGGGTCTATGTCTATCAGAGCACGGCGACATTCAATAACAATCGCTTCTACGCCAACACAGCCACATCTACCGGCGGGGGTATCTATGTGTACCTGGGTGCTCCCGTCTTCAACGCCAATTTCATCACCGGCAACACCTCGAACGAGGGCGGCGGCGGCTACCTGGATAGTACGGCGCCGCGCTTCACCAACACCGTCATCGCCGACAACCGCGCGGCGGTCAGGGCGGGCGGCCTGTACATCTACGCCTCGTCGCCCCAACTGTGGCACACGACGCTTGCCCGTAACGTCTACACAGAGAGCACCGGCATTTATGTGACCGACCTCGCCAGCAACGTGGCAATGACCAACACGATCCTGGTCAGTCAGACCACCGGCATTGAGGTGGCCGGCGGCGCGGCAACGCTCAACGGCGTGTTGTGGTTCGGCAACACCGGCGGCAATACCAGCGGTGCGGTCACGGTGCAGAACGCGACGACCGGCGATCCGGCCTTTGCGGCGGACGGGTATCACCTGCTGAGCGGCTCGCAGGCGATTGATCGCGGCGTGGTTTCTGGCGTGACAGTGGACATTGACGGCGACGCGCGTCCACAGAACGGCGTGTACGACTTGGGCGCGGATGAGTACCCAGGCGTGGTGCCGGTCAACTACACGCTGACCATCGCCAAAGCGGGAAACGGCAACGGGGTCATCACGCCGACGGTGGGGGCGCACGTGTACCTGAGCGGCACGGTGGTCGTCGTCACGGCCACGGCGCAGGTGGATTCGGACTTCAGCGGCTGGAGCGGCGCGTGTGCGGGCGTCTCGCCCACCTGCACGGTGACGATGAACGCCGATAAGTGGGTCACCGCCACGTTCACGCTCAAGCCCATCGGGCCCGTGAGCTACACGCTGACCATCGCCAAGGCGGGCAACGGCAACGGCGTCGTCACGCCGACCGTCGGCGCGCATACCTACCCGAGCGGCACGATGGTGGTGGTCACGGCCACGGCACAGGCAGGATCAGTGTTCGAAGGGTGGAGCGGCGCGGCAACCGGGACGACGAACCCGGCCAGCATCCTGATGGATGCGGACAAGGTGCTGACGGCGACCTTCATTTTGACGCTGACAACCAATACCCCGCCCGTCGCCAACGCCGGCGCTGATCAATACGTCGCGCCCGGAGCGAGCGTCACGCTCAACGGCAGCGCCAGCAGCGATCCTGACGGTCACCTGCCGCTGGCTTATCTCTGGCAGCAGGCGGGCGGTCCGGCGGTCACCTTCACGCCGCACTTGAGTGTGACGACGTTCATCGCGCCGAATACATCTGCCGTGTTGACGTTTACCCTCACAGTGACCGACAGTCTGGGGCTGGCCGATGCGACGCCGGACACCGTCGTCATCACCGTGGAGCCTTATACTATCTACCTTCCCCTTGTGCTGCGCAATCAATAGAGCGGTCATCTGGAACTCAAACCTCGCCCACGCAGATTTGCCTGGGCGAGGTCGTTAGTATTGCGTTGCTTTGTCGGTGGGCAGGTCACAGTCTGTCTGGCCTGCTTTTACGATGATGGGCGCTTGCTATAGCGCTGTTGGTAGTAAAGCATGCGAGTCATGAAGCGTTCCGAGTTGGATAGGTCGTTGCCTGTGGTGTCAGGACCACGCAATCACTCAGACGAAGTTTTGTATCAGGATTGTATCGCCTGCGCGACGCATTAGACTTTGAGCAGTACCGCTGTTACTATAACTTTATTTTGCCAAGAGTTCTAAAGATTTCCACTAGATTCTACGTTTGTGTGGCCTTTCCAGTACACCGATCATCTCCGAAGCGACTTCAGTGCGACGGGCGCATTGTACTTACTTGACCAAGGGATATCTGCCACTGTTATTGAGAGTTGGTAAGGACATGCCTAACTCCGCAGGTAACGAGGGGAGAGAGTACCGTAGCGACGATGTGGACATTAAGATCGCGGCTGATGTGGAACGCATCTTGTGGGCGATCCTCCCTGCAGTGCCCGGCAAGCGCAATTGTATCGCCGCGGCGATGGATTGGGAGAGGGTGATGCTAGGTTCTGGTTCAGGGATCATGGTAGCCCCTTGTGTGGTATTTTGTGTGCTATAATGAAGTAAAACGTGATGCGTGATACGATAGAGCGTGGAATGATTTGCATGCGGGGGGTGAGAAGATGGGTGAGATGATAACAGCAGTGTATGAGAGAGGCGCTTTGCGTCCCTTGACACCGCTTAAGTTGCGAGAGCACCAGCAGGTGCGCATACAGGTGGTAACGGAAGACGCCTCGGAAGAAGAGGACGAGCGCGAGCAAGTGATAAACATCTTGGTCGCGGCGGGTCTTGTACAACCGAGACCCAAGGGGCCTGTGCCGCCGGATCCGCTTTCCTGGAAAGAACGCCAGGCGTTGGCAGACCGTTTGGGCAGTGTGCCAGGCAAGACCGCTTCTGAGATGGTGATCGAGGATCGCGGCGAATGTTGAGACATCTCTACTTCGATACTAGCGCGCTGGTTAAGCACTACATTACTGAGGTAGGTAGTCATTGGGTGCAATCGTTGGTGCGCAACAAGAAAACGGTGGTCTTTACTTCGTCGCTTACCCGCATTGAAGGCGTTTGCACTTTTGCGCGTCGTCGTCGTGAGGGGATGCTTTCTGAGGATGATCTCACACAAGTTTGCACCATTTTCAATTACGATCTTGCGCACCATTACGTGCTCGTGGAGGCTGACTTGGGCATTATCAGTTCGGCGCAACGACTCGCGTTGCGATATCCGTTGCGGGCTTATGATGCCGTGCAGTTGGCAACAGTCGAATTTTCTAATGTGCAACTGGTGCAAGCCAGGAGACCGCCGCTCACATTTGTCTGCGCCGATGACCGTTTGCTCGCCATTGCGCAAGCAGAAGGGTTGTTGGTTGAGAATCCGAATCATCATCCTTGATCCATTCTGCGCGCCTCACGTATCCAGGCGCGCAAGTTCCAAGCGCGCGCTGGACGCTGCGGCGGCTGGCCGATGTCGCCGGTGTCTCCAAAGACCTGGTCTATCGCCTGGATGCGGGCGTAGCGCGTTACCTGGATTTGGACGCGCTGGAACGCCTGTGCGCGACGCTGTTGTGCCGCCCCGAAGAGATTCTTGCCTGGGAGAATAACGGCGCGTCATCCTCCCCTGACAAGGACGCCGTATGACCACAACGACGCAGACCCTCCGGAATCCCTTTGACGTCCTTCC
>Ga0208197_1002669_pt1 | contig 15374 bp, 15 predicted proteins | sample AD_JPNNA4_MetaG_FD_184444 | JGI IMG/M metagenome (GOLD analysis project Ga0208197, IMG submission 184444) | Active sludge microbial communities of municipal wastewater-treating anaerobic digesters from Japan - AD_JPNNA4_MetaG (SPAdes) (version 2) | ecosystem: Engineered > Bioreactor > Anaerobic...
TTGGAACAGCTGGTGTTCCCGGAGCGGGGCTTATAATGCTTACAATGGTGCTGCAGACTGTCGGACTGCCTCTTGAAGGCCTGGCACTGGTTGCCGGTATTGACCGAATACTGGATATGGCCAGAACCACCATTAACATTACAGGAGACTCAGCATGCGCAGTTATCATAGCAGCATCCGAAAACGAGCTGGACAGAGACTGCCAGATAAAGCATACTTATTCAGCATAAAGCAAAAAAGCGGCGAAAAGCCGCTTTTTTTACTTTATCTTCCTATGAACAGCTGGGTATAGATATAGCTTCCACTACCTTTGGGGGCTATTCCAACGCCTAATTCAGTGAAGTTTGGATTCAGGATGTTTTTCCTGTGGCCTTCCGAGTTCATCCATGCTCTGAAAGCTGCTTCAGCAGACTGGTTCATGGCAATATTCTCTCCGGCGTACATATAGCTTACATTATTGGATTTAAGCATATCAAAGGGTGAGCCGTAAGTCGGAGACTGATGACTGAAGTAATTGTTATCTACCATGTCCTGCGACTTCATCCTTGCCAATCTTGTGCAGTCACTGCTTGCACTGAGAGCCTTTGCACCGGCTTTTGCCCTTTCTGCATTAACAAGCTGAAGTATTCTTGATTCGTCGGAGCTCATGGTACCTGATCCCGTTGCTGCTCCTCCGCCTGCAGTGCCTGCTCCGGTTGTACCTGTGCCTGCACCGGGAGCAGCACCCTTATCGGGAGAAGGAGTAGCAGTCCCGGCACCTGTAGTACCGGTACCTGCGGAAGTACCGTAAGGCTTTGCGCTTGCAGACGGTATGCAGCCGATTCTGCCGCTGTCGGGCATCTTTACTACATACCAGCCATCCAGCTTTCCGAGGGCTCTGATTTTTTGTCCTGACTTCAAAGTACCGACGGATGGGAATTTGTTTCCAGCTCCCGCTCTTACATTTAGGTTATTGGTATTGCATGTAATGTAGCTGAAATCCACTACCTCATAAGTGGCGGATATTTTGTTGCCGTCAGCGCTATTATCTGCCCTTCCGACCACATTGCCCGGAATGGCAGGAGTATTCGGCGCAGCCATGTTATTGGCATTGGGGTCGGTTTGGATGTATCTTCTTGCCGGATCATAAGTACAGCCGCCAAGAGAGGAAACAATCAAAAGGAGTATTGCAGCTGCTGAAAACAGGATTTTGTATCTTTTCATGACTAATTTCCCTCCTAAGGTAATTTAGAATTCAATATAATTTATTTTCATATATATATTTTGACATCAAATGCAATAAAATATTGATTCCAATTACGCCAATTTTTGCAGAAGTGCAAAAATTGAAGGAAGAAAGCAGAAAGGTGTAGAATTAATAATTCTATGGCATATTATTGAACAAATTATGTAGGGGGAAAAAGAGTGAGCATTCTATTACAGGCATTGTTTATTTTTTTTGCAAGAATCGCTGATGTATCAATAGGAACCATGAGAACCATACTGCTTGTTAAAGGTCAGAGAAGAATAGCTTCGATATTGGGTTTTTTTGAAGTAATGATTTATCTTATTGTATTGGGGAAGGTAGTAGGAAATGTCGACAAACCTGTGCTCATTCTGGCATATTGTTCCGGCTACGCTGCCGGCAATATAATCGGAAGCAAGATAGAAGAGAGATTGTCCATCGGACGTTTGGTCGTCCAGGTAATAGTGAAGGAAGCCTTGGAGGAGCTGGTAGAGAGTCTGAGGGAAGCAGGTTTTGGAGTCACTATTATTGAGGGCGAAGGCAAAGAAGGGAAAAGCTATATGCTGAATATAATACTTGACAGAAAACAGGTGAAAACGCTTTATGAAATAGTCGACGGATGTGACTGCGGAGCATTTATTACCACAATGGATGTAAGGTCCTCTCTGGGTGGATATTTCCAGCCTAAGAAGATGTAGTTTGGCTTTTAGTCCACTGAAATTCAGAAATAATCATAGCAGATACTATAAGTATGCCGCCGATTATTCCCATTGCGCCAAGCACTTCGTTCAGCAGAAGGAAAGAGGTCAGTGCTCCGAATACCGGCTCCATGGTAAAAATCAGGGCAATGTGTGATGCGGCTGTAAACTTCTGAGCCGTAGTCTGCATCCAGAATGCAAAGGCCGTGCAGAATACAGCCGAGAACATTAAAGACCAGAAGCTGGGAACAGACATATTTGCCGGAATGGGTTCAAGAATAACAGCAAAGGCCATCCCGTACAATGATACGAAAAATAACTGAACAATGGCAAGCAATGTCGCGTCATGCTTCTGCACATAGGTTCCGGTGAATAGAAGCTGCCAGGCATAACATATCGAACATAATATTGTAAGAAAATCCCCAATGTTAAAGTTAAAATCGCTGCCTGTATATGATAGCAAAAATAAGCCCAAGGTAGCCGTAACTACACTTATTATTGTTTTCAGCTCCAGCTTTGTTTTCTGGTAAAATATTGAGAAAAGAGGTACTATAAGCACTGCAAGACCCGAAAAGAAGCCTGATTTCGAAGCTGTAGTGTACTGTATACCTACAGTTTGGAACGCATAGGTTGCAAAAAGCAATGATGACAGTATCAGCGCAGGTTTTATAAGGCTTTTATTTAAGTTGCGCAGCTTCTTGAAAAACAGCAAGGAAAGCAGCAGACTCGCCACTGCGAATCTTATTCCTATATGATAATATGGGGTCATTGTCTGAAGGGCAATTTTTGTTGCAGGGAAGCCTGCTCCCCAGAATATAGTTACAAGAAGCAAAGCCAGGTCCGCTTTAAGTGATTTTTTCATGGTCTGTTCTCTCCTAAGCTATGTATAAATTATTATGTATAATCTATTGTATAGCATATAATAACAAATATCAATTAATGCATTTATTGTATACTTTTTATTGACACAGCAATACTACGACTATATAATTAATCTATATATATTTCTAAAAGTAATGATGAGGATAAGTAATATGCGGAGGCTTGCGTGATATGCATCAGATGCATATCACGGCCAGAGAGCCGGCGGCAGGTGCAAGCCGGCAGCTGAAGCTTATGAAATACACCTCTGAACTGCGGGTTGAAAGCATTGCAAGTAGGCCTTGCCGGAAGCTTCCTCCGTTATTACAGGGAAGGGAATATGTAAGTATTCCAGAGTGGGTTTTGCAGTTTTTATATCTGCAAGGCCAAATAGGGTGGTACCGCGAGCCGTTCGTCCCTTTGTGGGCGAAAGGCCTTTATTAATTTTTGGAGGTGTTTATTATGACGATGGTACCTAAATATAATGTATATGATGTATTAAAAGAAAGAGGCTTTATACAGCAGGTTACCCATGAAGGAGAATTAAGAGAACTCCTCGGCAAAGAGTGCATAACCTTTTATATCGGATTTGATCCCACTGCAGACAGCCTTCATGTCGGTCATTTCCTGCAGATAATCGTTATGGCCCATATGCAAAAGGCAGGCCATAGGCCAATAGCTCTTCTCGGTGCAGGAACAGCAATGGTAGGAGATCCAAGCGGTAAAAGCGATATGAGAAAAATGCTGACATTAGAAATGATTGAGCACAACGCGGAAAACTTCAAGAAACAATTTGAGAAATTTCTGGACTTCACCAACGACAGGGCAATCATGGAAAATAATGCTAATTGGCTGCTGCCCCTTAACTATGTTGATTTTTTGAGAGAAATAGGAGTACATTTTTCAGTTAACAGGATGCTCAGCGCCGAATGTTACAAGAGCAGGCTTGATACGGGACTTACCTTTCTGGAATTCAACTACATGCTTATGCAGTCCTATGATTTTCTGGAGCTTTACAGAAAATACAATTGTAAATTGCAGTTAGGCGGCGATGACCAATGGTCAAACATAATTAGCGGAACGGATCTTATACGAAGAGCTGAAGGGGCCAGTGCCTACGGGATGACATTTACTCTGCTGACGACCAGCGAAGGAAAGAAAATGGGCAAGACGGAATCAGGGGCAATATGGCTGGATGGCTCAAAGACCAGCCCCTATGAATTCTATCAGTACTGGAGAAACGTCGATGATGCCGATGTAGAAAAATGTCTTGCATTGCTGACCTTCCTGCCCATGGATGAAGTAAGAAGATTGGGCAGCCTGCCCGGTGAAAAGATAAATGAAGCGAAAAAAGTTCTTGCTTATGAGCTGACCAGGATGGTTCATGGGGAAGAAGAGGCGGCAAAGGCTCAGAAAACGGCAGAATCCCTATTCGGCGGCAGCGGCGACTCGGAGCATATCCCTACAACTGAATTGACAAAAGAGCAATTGGATAAGGGAATAAGCATAATAGACCTTCTGGTTATGACCGGACTTGCTCCTTCCAAAGGAGAGGGCAGGAGGCTTATAAACCAGGGTGGAGTATTAGTTGAGGATACCAGAGTTGAGAGCATAGATCTGGTTATAGGAACTGCGGATCTTAAGGACGGCAAGCTTATCATAAAAAAAGGCAAGAAGACATATCACAGAATAAAAATTAAAGAATGATGCTTCATGATACACGGGTGATACACGGGGACGTTTCTCGCGTCCCCATGTCTCCATCCCCATTTCATTTATGATGAAGCTCTTTATCAAGTACATAAAAACTGCCTTTGACTATTGAATCGATTCTTTTCTGCATATTTTTAATCTGAATATAGGTCTCCGGGTATGCAGCTTTTGAAATATCAATCTCACCTTCGCCTTTGGTTTCAAGAATCCGCTGCAGTCTTTTCCTATATTCATCCAACAGCTTTATTTCATCCAGAATATCTTCGTATTTTCTAAGGTATTGATGGTATTCTCTGCTGTTTACATATTCAGATCCCGGGATATTGAGTTCAAAGGATTCGATTTGCTTTTTTGCCTTAGCAACTTCATCCAAGGCAATATTATATTTTTTTAAGAGTTGATGAAGCTCCTTCTGAATAGCTTCCCTATCAAAACCTGAGACGGTTATATATGTTCTTTTCTCTGATTTGTTTCCTATTATACCGGTAACAACCTGGATTTCTGCATTTATGGAACCTCCTATAATTTTACCGTGTTTAGGGTCCATAATTACTTTTTTTGCTTCCAGATGACTGTCAAGAGAATAAAAACCAATATTGATATCTTCTCCTGCAACAATTTTACACTCGTTGCAGTACTTAATAAATACACTCTGTTTTGCCTGTATTACAGATATGTTCTTACCGAAAATACCACCTTTTATATATATGCTTCCTTCTTTTGAGGTTATTTTATTTATTACCCCCAAGCCCATACTGCCTTGTATTGATATATCATTTTTAGCTGTTACGGAGAAACCGTCCTTTACTGTACCTTTAACTGTAACATATCCTTCAAAGGATATGTTACCTGTTTCATAGTCTACGTCCTTTGATATTATGAGGTGATTATCAACCTTTATCTTGTCCCCCTCAAATTTTACGGCACCGTCTGTTTTAGCCCTGAGTATGGTTTTGCCTTCCTCTACGTGCTCTTCAATTGTTTTCTTATCATATTTAAGTGTTAAGTCAATTCCTCTTCGGGCAGGCAATACTTTACCTGTGACAGTCATGCCTGGTTTTCCTTCTGTGGGATGGATTTTCTCTCCCAGCCAATCTCCTTTTTTGACATTATCAATCAAATTAAGCTCATAGTGGTTCACAGTGCCGTCTTCTTTTATAATTGGCTTCTTATCCTGGAATTCATAATACCTGATTACTGCATCTTTGACATTTTCCGGCTTGGTACCCCTTGCGGCTTTTATTTTTTTCTGAACTGTAATAGGTTTCTTAAAAATGTTATCAAGGCCGAAAACAACCCCTGCCTTATCAAGTGCCTCAATTATTTCTGAAGAAATCGGCACTTTGTTTTCGGCAAATTCCTTTGCTGTTATATTGAGTTTTATTGATGCTTCCATCTCGTCCGCAGATATTTCCACTTCCACTCTTGGCTTAATTTGCCCTATGAGTACCCTGAGCCCGGAAGCTTCATCCAATGCTTTTTTCAGGTTTGTAAAGCTATTAAGCTGTAAGAACGGCATATCCATAAGGAGGTAGTTGAATTCACGTATCTGATATCCGCTGAGGTAAACACAAATATACAGCTCATCATTATCGCTGACAAGTGAAAAGTATTCGTTATGAAATATTTCCATAATATTACCTCGAATTACAGATTTTATAACAATTCTATCATGCTGCCTGTGAATTCACAAGTTTTTTGTCAATAAAGCATGGGTAAAAAATTCGCCACTTTGAGCATTTTGGCAAGAATTGAGCTAAATACATCCATTACGGATATAAAAGGGTGAAAGTTGAAATATTAAACATAAACAGAAATACTTATATCATTAGCGCGATTGACTTTCATTGTTAAATACTACATAATGATATAATTGTTATTAAACAGTTTGAAGGTGATATATATGGATAAAAACATAGATGTATATATAAAAAGGCTTATAGAACTCGACTCAAGGGCTGTGAAGCTTAAGCAGGAAAGGGATGCAGAGATTTCGGAACTGGAAATGAGAGGTAAAAATGAGCTTGAGGACTTGGATGAAGAGTTGGAGGAAGCCGTTATTAAGGCAAAGCAGAGACGGGATGAGATAATTGAGGCCGGCAGGCTTCAGGCAAGAGAGATGGAGGAAGCCGTAAATTTAAAGATTGATAAGCTTCAGACCCATTTTGAGAACTTCAAAGAAGATGCTGCAAGGAATATTTGGAAGCAGCTTCTTGCAATTGAGAGGTAAGTTTGATGGATAATATTACCAGGTTCGCTGCTGTGAATACCAAGATAAAATCAATGGAGGGGGAACTCCTGAAGGATGAGGATTATACCTTACTGCTTGGACTGGAATCGGTAACAGAAGTAGCCGGATACCTTAAAGAAAGGACTGCCTATTCTGAAGTTCTTGCAAAAGTGGACACGGGAACTATCCATAGAGGCATGCTGGAGAACCTGATCAAGCAGAAGATGGTAAAGAGCATTGACAGGATAATTCATTACTTTACAGGGGATTATAAGAGCTTTGTCAAAACCCTCTATGCAAAATATGAAATCGAGGAATTAAAGATTTTAGCAAGAGCAGTATATAACGGAAAGGATGCAGCTGCTTTCAGGAACAATGTCTTTTTAGGGAAGCACAGCAGGATTGATACAAGTAAGATTTATGAGGCTAAGTATATAAGAGATATCATATATGCACTTCAAGGCTCTGAGTTCTATAAGTTCTTGATACCTTTGGTTGACGGAGATTTTTCCGAGAATCCTTTCAGATTCGAGATGGTCATGGATATGTCTTACTACTCTATACTGCAGAAGAAATGGAGCAAGCTTGAAAAGCGGGATATAAAGGTATTGGAGCAGGCTCAGGGAATTATTGCCGACCTGCTGAATATTCAGTGGATATATAGGGGTATTAAGTTTTATAGGCTTAGCCCGGAAGAGCTGCTGAACTATACCATTAATATCGGTTACAGGCTGGATTTTAATATGCTGAAGACTCTATGCTATTCAAAAAGTCTGGAGGAATTCAATAGAATTGTAAAATCCACCAGGTATGGTTTTATGCTGAAGGATGACGGAACCACTGATATTTATATGGAAAGAAGGATGGAGCGCTATATATATTTTGAGCTCAAATCCATGATGAAAAATAATGCTCTTTCTATTATTAGCGCTTTTGCATTCATAATATTTCTGCAGTTTGAGGTAAAGGACATAATATCAATAATTGAAGCCATAAGGTATAAAGTACCGGCGGATCAAGCCTATAAATATATCGTAAGGAAGATCTGATAGGAGGTGAAAATCATTGGCTGTTGAGAGAATGAAAATCACGAGTATAATAGGAAAGCTTACAGACCTGGACAAAGTATCAAGACTAATTGTGATAAACGGCAGTACTCATATACTGAATGCTATTTCAGAGTTGAATTCCAATAACCTGAACCTGTCAGCTTCACAGAAGCATATGCAGACTCTTCAGGAATTGGAACATATCAAGCCTTATATTTCAAAGAGGGACTTTTCCAAGGACGAAGGAATAATAAGATCATTTCAGGACTTATTCAATCTGAAGCTGAAGATATGCGAGGATTATTTATGTGTCGGTGATGATTATGAAAATACTATGGCAGAATTGAGGAAGGTGCATGAAGATGTCAGGCATATTTCCAAAGACATGGCAGAGAGAGCAGCCAATATTGAGAAGCTTCAGCAATATCTGAATAATGTGAGTTATCTTAGGAATACTGATTTAAGGCTGGAAGAAATAAATAATTTAAATTTTATGAAATTCAGACTGTTGATGCTTTCTAATGAGAATTTCAAAAAGCTTAAGCTGAATATTGAAAATGTGCCCGCAATAATATTTCAGGCAGCAGTTTTAAGCGGAAATACAGTAATTGCTTCGATCACACCCAAGAGCCTGGAGGAAGAGGCGGAAAGAATTTTCATATCATTGAATTACAAGGAACTGGAGTTGCCCCAGGAATTCAGCGGAACCATAGAGGATGTAATAAATCAGATAAATGCGAAGATCAGTAATGAAAAAAGACAGGTTGAGGAACTTAGAGAATCCGTGGCAGAGCTGAGCCGAACGTACAGTGGTACCGTGTCCAAGGCATATACATTGCTTGAACTAGAAAAAAAGGCGGAAAAGCTAAAGCAGGAAACAGCTTTGGGCAGCAGCATGTTTTTTGTGTTCGGGTTTGTGCCTGAAAGTGAAGTTGAAGGTGTTCGCATTGAACTGAAGCAATATTTCGGCGATAGTATTATATTTATAGCTGACAATGTAGATGATAAAAGGTTGGGAAATGCCCCTCCGACTAAAATGAAGAATATTTCATTATTCAGACCCTTTGAGTCACTGATAAGCATGTATGGGATGCCCAGCTACGGAGAGAAGGATCCTACACCGTTTTTCGCCTTGTCATATATGCTTATGTTTGGAGCAATGTTTGGAGATTTGGGACAAGGACTGATAGTTCTTTTGGCAGGTCTGTTTATAGGTTATAGAACGGCAAATAAGAGCTTTGGAGGGATACTGACAAGGCTGGGGGCCAGTTCCATGATTTTTGGGGCATTATACGGAAGTGTTTTCGGGTCGGAGGAATTGATTGGGGCACTGCTTATAAGGCCAATGGCGAATATAAATACAATGCTCGTAAGTGCAATAGTATTGGGAATCATACTAATAACCATAAGCTATATATACAGTCTGTTGAATCATTACAGCTCGGGGAATATTGAAGAGGGCCTTTTCGGCAGGGAAGGACTGGCAGGATTCCTGTTTTTCCTGACTCTGATACTTGGAGCATTGGGAAAGGCCACAGGAAAACTGACTGTAGGGATAGGCCTGCCATTAGGTGCTATGGTTGTGCTTCTGCTTGTAATGGTGTTTAAACAACCGCTGTCAGGCTTGCTTACAGGCCGCAGGCTTTATGAGGAGTCTCCCGGAGATTATTATATAGAAGCAGGCTTCGGGGTCATAGAGACAGTACTTTCTGTTGCATCCAATATAATATCTTTCATAAGGGTAGGAGCTTTTGCTCTGAACCATGTAGGATTGTATATAGCCTTTGCTACCATGGCTGAAATGCTGAACTCAAAAGCAGGAGGAATAATGGTTCTTATTATTGGAAATATATTTATTATTGGCTTGGAGGGGCTTATAGTGTTTATACAAAGTCTCAGGCTTGAGTACTATGAGCTCTTCAGTAAATACTATTCCGGCTACGGAGTTGAATACAAGCCGGCAGGCTTGTCTGGAAAAGGAGACTCCGGAAATGAGATGGTATGATTCCGGTTAGATGAATTCAAATATAAAACAAATATAAACAGGAGGCATATAAATGAATACAATATTGGGAATTTCAATAGGGATTGTCATATTTACAATAGGTCTGGGAGTCGTATTATACCGTTCGGCAGCCAATATCCAAGGCAGAAAGGTCAGAAACATTTTAAGAGCCAGCTTGGTTTCTTATATGTTTCTAATAGCTTTATTTCTCTTCATTCTTACTCCTGACATTGTACATGCTGCGCAGGAAGGAGATTCCGGCGCAGGCATGGGCTTCATAGCTGCAGGTATATCCACCGGCCTTGCCACAATAGGAGCCGGTTATGCAGTCGGAGCAGTTGGTTCATCAGCTTTGGGAGCAGTTTCAGAGAACCCGAGGATACTGGGGAAAACATTAATATTCGTAGGCTTGGCTGAAGGTATAGCAATTTACGGGCTTATTGTATCAATAATGATATTGGGAGCACTATAGAACGGCTTGCTTTCAGCCACCTTAAAGAGGAGAACGGCAATGAAATTTTTCTTATTAAGCGACAATGTAGATACTTTGACGGGAATGAGGCTTGCAGGAATAAATGGTGTGTTGGTTCATGAAAGAGAAGAGATACTTACTGCTTTTGATGAAGCATGCAGCAGCAATGATATCGGAATAATACTAATGACGGAGCTGTTGGCAGAAAAGGTTCCGGAGGAAGTTAAGGCTATAAGGCTGGACGCGTCCAAGCCTATAATTACTATTATTCCCGACAGGCATGGGGAAAGGCGCAGAAGAGATTATATAACAAGCTACATTAAAGAGTCCATAGGGCTGAAGATTTGAGGTGATGAGTTTTGTCAGTATCGGTTGAAGATAAGATAGAGCTTTTCAGAAACATAATATTCAAGGATATAGAAGAGTCTGCTTATGATAGAAGGCATAAAGCTGCAGAAGGCTTTAATAAGAATAAGGACAGACTCTTGCAGGAAGTTGAGATCAGAAAGAATCAGATAATGCAAGAAGCGGAGAAAAAGGCGGAGAAAGAGAAACAGCAGCTTATAGCAAAGACAAAGTCTCAGGGTCAGCATCGTTTGCTTGAAAAAAGGCAGCAGTTCATAAATGAAGTAACAGAGATGCTGATTCGGAAAGCCGACAGCTTTGTATCTGAGGAGGGCTACAAGGAATATCTGACAGCAAGTCTGAAGAAGGCTGCCGTCGTTTTTGAAAATGCCGCTTCAGTACAATTTGCTTTTACAAAGAGGGATTTGAGAACCTTAAAGGAATTTATCGAACAGGAAATAGCCTCCGGAGTTTTGAAGGACAGATGTCAGTTTAAAGAATCAGAAAAGAATATAATAGGAGGCTTTTATGCGGAGGATGAGAAACGGGAAATACAGGTGGATTATACATTAAGATCCTTGATTGAGGAAAATCGTGAGCTGATTGGGAGCAATATATCCCGCAGGCTTGATGAGGTGTAAGGCAATGGACACTAATAAAGGAAAAATTGTATATATTAACGGCCCTGTAGTTAAGGTTGCTGAGGCCTACGACCTTAAGATGAGGGAAATGGTTCTGGTAGGACGCAAGCAGCTGATCGGGGAAGTGATCTCTGTTGATAATGAGACAGCCACTATACAGGTATATGAGGAGACCACAGGACTTATGAGAGGAGAAGGTATAATCTCCACTGGAAGGCCTTTATCGGTAAAACTGGGGCCCGGAATAATAAAGTATATTTTTGACGGTATAGAGCGTCCGCTTCTTAGTATGTACGAAGCAGGCACAGCATTCATACCTGAAGGAATCGGTATGATTACAATAAATGAAGAAAAACTGTGGGATGCGGAAATAATTGTAAAAATCGGAGATTACCTTGACTCAGGGGACATATATGCAAAAGTACAGGAGACATCGCTTATTGAGCACAGGCTTATGGTTCCTCCCGGCATTAGCGGGAGGGTGGTTTTTGCAGAAAAGAGCGGCAGCTATAATATTGAGCACGTACTTGTTAAGCTGGAAACGGAGACGGGAACTCACGAGCTGAAAATGTATCAGATGTGGCCTGTAAGAGATGCCCGGCCTGTAAGCCGAAGGAACCCCATAGCAAAACCGCTGATTACGGGCCAGAGAATAATAGACTCCTTCTTTCCGCTGGCAAAGGGCGGCACAGCAGCCATTCCGGGAGGCTTCGGAACAGGTAAGACAATAACTCAGCATCAGCTTGCAAAATGGAGTGATGCCGATATTATTGTTTATATTGGTGTCGGAGAAAGAGGAAATGAAATGACAGAAGTGCTCGAGGATTTCCCGAAGATAATCGATCCTAAAAGCGGAAAATCAATTATGGAGAGGACAGTACTGATAGCAAATACCTCCAACATGCCTGTGGCAGCCAGGGAAGCGTCAATTTATACCGGAATAACTATAGCTGAATATTTCCGTGATATGGGCTACAACATAGCAATAATGGCAGACTCTACCTCCAGATGGGCTGAAGCCTTAAGAGAGATTTCCGGAAGGCTTGAAGAGATGCCTGCTGAAGAAGGATATCCTGCTTATCTTCCCTCAAGACTTGCCCAATTCTATGAAAGAGCCGGAGATGTGGAAGCCTTAGGCGGCAGAGACGGGTCTATTACAATAATAGGGGCCGTGTCACCGGCGGGGGGAGATTTTTCAGAGCCGGTTACTCAGAATACCAAGAGGGTTGTAAGCACTTTCCTTGCTCTGGATAAGTCACTGGCTTATGCCAGACACTATCCCGCCATTAACTGGTTGAAGTCATACAGCGGATATATTACTGATCTGAGCTCGTGGTATGAGGAAAACATTGCTCCGGATATGCTTGAGCTCAGGGCAAAGCTATTGAGGCTGCTTCAGGAAGAGGAAAAGCTCATGGAAATAGTCAAGCTGGTGGGCGAGGACATATTACCCGATGACCAGCGGTTGGTACTGGAAATTTCCAGGGTTATCAAGGTAGGCTATCTTCAGCAGAACGCCTATCATAAGAATGATGCCCATGTATCCCTGAAAAAGCAGTATGGAATGCTTAGGGTAATAGACAGGCTGTATGATAAAGCCTATAATTGTGTAAAAAATGGTGTCCCAATATCCAAGGCAAAGAATGATGAGTTATTTTACAAGATTACAACTATGAAATATAATGTTTCAGAAGACAAACTGGAGATGTTTGATGAATTGATAAATGAGATTGACAGCTTCTATGACAGCCTGAAAACCATGTACGGCAGAGAGGTGAGCAGACAATGAGATTAAAATATTTAAAGCTGCAAAAGGTAGAAGGGCCTCTTATAATTCTCAGTGGGGTCAAGGACGCTGTATTTGGAGAAGTCGTAGACATTGAGGTGGAGCAGGAAGTACACAAGAAAGGTAAGGTCGTACAAATTGACAGAGACAAAGTTATAATACAGGTTTTTGAAGGTACTGCCGGGATATCTCTCAATAATGCCAGTGTTTCCTTTACAGGGAAACCAATGGAGATACCCCTGTCAAGGGATATACTGGGAAGAGCCTTTAATGGTATAGGTGAGCCAATAGATGGAGCAGGATTCTATGCGGACAGTAAGTATGATGTTAACGGGCGTCCTATAAATCCCGTAGGAAGAAGGTATCCGCGAAACTATATAGAGACAGGAATATCCTCAATAGACGGTCTTGCGACTCTTGTAAGAGGACAAAAGCTGCCGCTGTTTTCAGGTGACGGATTGCCCCATAATGAACTTGCGGCACAAATAGTTAAGCAGGCAAGGATATCAGGGGATGATGAGAGCAATTTTGCCGTTGTATTTGCTGCGATGGGGATAAAACATGATGAGGCTGATTTTTTCAGAAAGCAGTTTGAGTCGTCAGGGGTTGCAAGCAGGGTGGTAATGTATATAAACCTGGCAGATGATCCCATTGTAGAAAGAATTACTACGCCCAGATGCGCACTGACTGCAGCAGAACACCTGGCATTTGTTCATAATATGCACATACTGGTAATAATGACCAATATGACCAGCTATAGTGAAGCTTTAAGAGAACTTTCGGCATCCAGGGAAGAGGTGCCTTCAAGAAAAGGCTATCCGGGATATCTGTATTCTGATCTGGCAAGTCTTTATGAACGGGCAGGAATGATAAAGGGTTCAAAGGGCAGTATAACTCAGATACCGATACTTACTATGCCTAACGATGATATAACTCATCCGGTGCCGGATCTTACAGGGTTTATTACCGAAGGGCAAATAATTTTATCAAGGGAACTTCACCAGAGGGCAATATTCCCCCCCATCAATGTGCTGCCGTCATTGTCCAGACTGCAGAAGGAAAGCATAGGCGAAGGCTTTACCAGGGAGGACCATCCTGATGTCGCCAATCAGGTATTTTCGGCATATTCCCATGTTCAGGACGTAAGGTCACTGGCTCAGGTAATAGGTGAAGATGACATTTCTGAAATGGATAAGAAATATATGGAGTTTGGGAGACAATTTGAGCAGAAGTTCCTGAACCAAGGCTTTGAGGTGAACAGAAGCATGGAGGAAACCTTGGATATCATGTGGGAGCTTCTGACATTGCTTCCAAAATCCGAGCTTGACAGGGTCAATCCGGAACTGCTTGATAAGTACTATGGCAAGAGGTAGTGAAAACAATGGAAATCAGTTATACCAAAACCAGCCTCATAGCCGCACAGAATTCCCTTGAGCTTTCTAAAAAGGGCTATGAGCTGCTGGATAAAAAAAGAAATGTACTTATTATGACCATGATGAGCTTTATTGAAAAGGCTGAAGAGATTCAGAAAAAAGTAGCAGTAGTATTCGGTGATGCCTATGAGGCACTTCAGACTGCAAATATTACTATGGGGATAAGCAATATAGAGCAAATTGCCCAGTCCATACCGGAGGCATCAGGCTTCGAAATATTGGATAAAAGTATAATGGGTGTTGAAATACCTGAAATAAAACATCAGGAAGAGAAGCTTATCCACTACTATAGCTTTTATCATACCAATACGGCTCTTGATGTGGCAATGCAGAAATTCCACGAGGTGAAGCTGCTGCTTTATGAGCTTTCGGAAATTGAGGACTCGGTTTACAAGCTTGCAATGGAGGTAAAAAGGACTCAGAAAAGGACAAATGCACTGCAAAATATTCAGATACCCAAATATGAGGAAATAGTGGGCAAGATACTGGAAGTACTGGAGGAACGTGAAAGGGAAGACTTTTTCAGACTGAAGGTAGTGAAGAAAAAGGGTGAAAAAAGAGCTGCCAAGTAAAGGCAGCTCTTTCCTTATCCAAGCATTTTCTCTAAGTCTGCTTTTGCATCACCGCTTATAAGCTGCAGGTTGAAGTTCTTCTGAAGTACTTCAACTACATTTGAGGTGAACCATTCAGGAGCTTTTGGCCCTATATGGATATTCTTCACACCCAGGTGGAGAAGACCCAGAAGTACAGCTACCGCCTTCTGCTCAAACCATGATAGTACAATACTTAAAGGAAGGTCATTAACAGAGCAGTTGAAGGCTTCTGCAAGAGCGATGGCTATTTTTGCTGCGGAGCCTGAGTTGTTGCACTGCCCCAGGTCTATATACCTTGGAATACTTGTACCCGGGACTGTTCC
>Ga0208197_1002671_pt1 | contig 15367 bp, 8 predicted proteins | sample AD_JPNNA4_MetaG_FD_184444 | JGI IMG/M metagenome (GOLD analysis project Ga0208197, IMG submission 184444) | Active sludge microbial communities of municipal wastewater-treating anaerobic digesters from Japan - AD_JPNNA4_MetaG (SPAdes) (version 2) | ecosystem: Engineered > Bioreactor > Anaerobic >...
CGGCATGATTTTTTTATAACTTTGCGAAAAATTAGTTCCCCAAGGAGTTGGGGTACCCCAACTCCTTGGGGAACTAAAAAGAGATTAATCAAGTATTAACACTTGTCTAAATATGGGGAGTACCATAATATAATAACTAATTGTACCCCTTTGGGTATAGTGTTATGAGTTATAAACTTAATAAGGTTATTTAATAACTGGGATGAAGATAGTGTCTTTTGGAAAACGTTATCTATAATTAGCCTAGTAATAGATTTTATTATTATAGTAATTTAATTTCTATAGACAAATAACATATAGATATATAGATGGAGGGAGAAATCCCCCCATCTTTTTTATTAAAATTACGCAAGAATCTGCTGAATAGCTTAAAATGAGCTATTTATGAGTGTTTCGTCTCAATAGAGGTAATGATTTGGTAACGGTTCTAATTTCTGCAATATGCATAGTATTGCTTGCCTAACAACTCTTTTTTCATGTGCAAAGGTAATATCTGTATCCGAGAAAAATAAAAATATAGAGTTAGAAAATTATAATTAAGCATTTAAATGATAATAATTCATTATCTTTGCACACAAAAAGAATATACAATGGATGTAAATCGTTTAAAGATAGTTTTGGTTGAACAGAAACAGACCAGTAAATGGTTGGCAGAGCAGTTAGGAGTAAATCCTTCAACTGTTTCTAAGTGGTGCACAAACACTTCACAACCTCCGTTGGAAACATTAATTCAAATAGCACAGCTTTTAAATGTTGATGTTAAAGAACTGATTTGCATACCTCAAAAGACAAATAGAAAATGACAAAAATAAATAATGGTTTTTCTTTGTTCGATTTTTGTAAAAAGAGAGCAGACAAACTACAGATATACGGAGAAGAGACACTTGATGAAGAAGGGAATATTATTCCATTTATTGACCAAGCTGCTTTGATAACACATTACTTGCAACTAAGAAATAAAAATGTAAATATGCCTTATGAGCAACAAGCAAAGGGTATCTTGGATTTGTGGTACGAATTTGTTAAGGGGGAACAGCAAAAGAAACCAAAGAACTTTAATTTCGTAGGGGAATCTTCTGCTGCTATTCAAGGGTACTTGTTTCCAGATTTGTTTCAAGCTCCATTCCAAGCTCCTGCAAATCCAAAGTTTACATTTATTGATTTGTTTGCAGGAATTGGTGGCTTTAGAATGGCTTTTCAGAATCTGGGTGGAGAATGTGTATTTTCATCAGAGTGGGATGAACAAGCAAAAAAGACATATTATGCAAACTATGGTGAAGTGCCTTTTGGCGACATAACGAAAGAAAGCACAAAGAATAAAATACCTAAAGGTTTTGATATACTTTGTGCTGGATTTCCATGTCAAGCGTTCTCTCTTGCTGGAAAACGTTTAGGCTTTGAAGAAACCAGAGGAACATTATTTTTTGATGTTGCAGAAATACTTCGTAGGTATCAACCTAAAGCTTTTTTCCTTGAGAATGTAAAGGGACTTGTCATTCATGACAAAGGCAAAACATTCAAAACAATATTAAATACTTTGGATGAAGTTGGCTATGTAGTACCAAATCCAGAGATAGTAAATGCTATGTACTTTGGAGTTCCACAACATCGTGAAAGAATTTACATTGTAGGTTTCAGAAAAGACCTTGGTATAAAGAAGGAAGATTTCTCTTACCCAATACAGAAAGAGGTTACGAAAAAATGGCTTGATGTTAGAGAGGAAAATCCAGTTCCTGCTAAGTACTATCTTTCCACAACATACATAGACATTCTGATACGGCATAAAGCTCGCCATGAAGCTAAAGGACATGGTTTCGGCTATGATATAATTCCTGATGATGGCATTACACATGCAATTGTCGTAGGAGGAATGGGAAGAGAGTGCAATCTTGTTATTGACTTTCGCCAAAAAGATTTAACACCAACAACAAGAATCAAAGGAGAAGTAAATAAGCAAGGGTGGCGCAAGATGACCCCAAGAGAATGGGCTCGCCTGCAAGGCTATCCAGATGAATTTAGAATAGTAGTTGCTGATGCTTCGGCATACAAGCAATTTGGTAATAGTGTAGCTGTACCCGCTATCCAGGCTACAGCAAGTCAATTACTTAAAACATTGAAAGAACATGGCTATATCGGGAAATAAAGGTGAATGGAGTGAAATATACACTTTGTTCAAGTTATTAGGAGAAGGAAAGGTTCATGCGGGCGATGCCGACATGAACAAGTTGAATTTGTACTATCCTATTCTCAATATTATTCGTGAAGAAAGCAAGAAATATGAGTACAAGCCCGACACAGACCAACATATAGTAGTTATTGATGAGGATGGTTGTGAATTCGCAAGAATATCCATGAACAAATTTTTGGAAGAATCCTCTAAGTTACTTGAAGAGATAAAAACGGCAAATGACCGTGCTTTTACACTCCCTGCGACTGAATCTTTTATGACAGAGATAGGTTGTTCAAAGCTAAAAGCACCTTCAGAAGACAAAGCGGACATTCATATTATTATCCACGATTTGCGTACAAACATGACACCACTCTTAGGATTTAGCATCAAATCTCAATTGGGTAGTGCCTCTACACTTTTGAACGCAGGAACAACAACCAATATCACGTATAAGATTGTCGGAACAAAACTTAGTGATGCAGACATTGAGGAAATCAATGCCATTAAAGGGCATCTTCCAAGAATGGAAGCTATTTTAAATAAGGGTTGTAACTTGGAGTATAACGATATAGACCATTCTATCTTCAAGAATAATCTTCTGTTTTTAGATAGTTGCATGCCTCTATTTATAGCTGATTGTTTATTGATAGATAGTTTACCAAATTCCAAGTCTTCCATCAATGAATGTGTTGCAGAAGTAGCCAAACATAACCCATTTAAATTTAATGGCAAGAATGTGGAAGCGTTTTATGTCCACAAAATGAAAGTCCTTCTCCTTGATGCTGCGCTCGGCATGACACCTGCCAAGGAATGGACAGGTAGGTATGATGCCAATGGAGGCTATCTTGTTGTATGCAAGGATGGTGAGATTGTTTGCTATCATTTCTACAATCGTAATGATGTAGAAGACTATCTTTACAACAATACTCGTTTTGAACGCGCAAGCAGAAGTCGCTATGGCTTTGGCTATGTTTATAAAGAAAGTGATGGCTGTGCTTATGTGAAACTAAACTTACAAATTAGATTCAAAAAATAGCCCTTATGGTTATAAAGAATAAGATATGTGTATATTCCGGCCGATACCCGTTCACCAATTCCGGTGATATCCGTTCACTCCGTTGGTAATCTTCAGTATTGTGGCAAATTTAATATTTCTTTCTTAAACTCTCTCCGCTCAACTGATATTTCAGCGCTTTGTGAACGATTCTATCTAGGCAGGCCTCCGCAATGAGTTCACTTTGGAAGACACTATACCAATCTGCTATCGGCAACTGACTGGCAAGAATTGTTGGCAGCAGGTCTGTTTTTTCTTTCCCTTTAATAGAGCGAATTTGTTATAAGAGAGAGGAGGGGAAGGCGAGTGTATTCTAATCAATCTCGACGAAGGAGAGATTTTAAAAAGGATATAAACTTTCATGATGATAGGTTTAAAGAGGATGAATGTTAAAATGAAAGTTTATTCCTTATTCGATTTATTCTATATTATTATATTGGGGCGGTCTATTACACAACTAAACACAAAAGTGGGCGGTCTATTACACAACTAAACACAAAAAGGGGCGGTCTATTACACAACTAAACACAAAAAGGGGCGGTCTATTACACAACTGGGTAGTTAATTTATATAAAAGTGGGCGGTCTATTACACAACTGATCCATGGAATGAGGAACGAATTACACAACTAAACACAAAAGTGGGCGGTCTATTACACAACTGATCCATGGAATGAGGAGCGAATTACACAACTAAACACAAAAGTGGGCGGTCTATTACACAACTGATCCATGGAATGAGGAGCGAATTACACATCTAAATGATGAAAAAGTGAGGAAAGTTTTTAAATGCGTAACGTATTGAAATTTAGATATTTGCCAAAAATGAGGAGAGTTTTTAAATGACCGAGTTGGACTAGGAGTAAAACCGGCACATTCCTGTATATGAAAAAGTGAGGAAAGTTTTTAAATGCGTAACGTATTGAAATTTAGATATTTGCCAAAAATGAGGAGAGTTTTTAAATGACCGAGTTGGACTAGGAGTAAAACCGGCACATTCCTGTATATGAAAAAGTGAGGAAAGTTTTTAAATGCGTAACGTATTGAAATTTAGATATTTGCCAAAAATGAGGAGAGTTTTTAAATGCTTAGGAAGCAAGAAGTCTGTCTTTTTTTCCCTTTCATTTGTGTTTAATTAAGGTATTAGGCGAGTGTATTCTTATCAATCTCGACATAGGAGAGATTGTTAAAGAGTTGATTTTTTGAAAAAAAATCACCATATAATTTATTTTTTTTAAAATATAATTTATATATTAATTTTATAGAGATTGTTTTACTGCCTTTATTGTATTGATATACAGGTAAATATTACTACTTTCATAAATAATAGTGAGGAGGGTTTTTAATAATAGTGAGGAGAAGTTTTAATAATAGTGAGGAGGGTTTTTAATAAAAATGAGGAGAAGTTTTAATAAAAATGAGGAGAAGTTTTATTTTTTCGAGGAGAAGTTTTATTTTTGTGAAAATTCTTAATTCTTTTCCTATGCAAGAAAATAAAAAAGCCTTTGCTTTATATGAAATATGGTCCAAAATACTAGATGAAATAGAAAATAAAATGGGTTTAAATTCAATAGAATACAAAACTTTTATTGAAGACATTAGACCTTATGATATTCTATTAGAAGGGAATGAAACCACTATGTATGTTGTTTGCTCTTCTAAGAAGATTTATAATGATATTGAGGTAAATGAGAAAAGTTCTTTTTATGCCTTTGAACCTTTCTATTCATCTTTAAAGAAAGCTCGATACAAATGTAAGTACACAGTCACTGATAATCTAACAGATTATGGATTCTTTAATAAAGGAGAATATTTAGAAGTTAAGAAAATGCTTCTTAAATATCGTACTTACAGAGAAGCTCAAAAAGCTTCTGCAGAAGCTTTTGAAGCTATCAAGAGGAAAAATGAAGTAGGAGTAGATTCTCTAGTTACATTTGATTCGACTTACCGCCAGAGCAATAAATTAACTCGAGCTAAGTTTGACAAGCTAAATATCACACAAAAAAAGGTATTAAATTATCTGATATGGAAATACCAACATTCTGACTCTTTTAATAAATCTATATTGGAAGAGTGTAGTTTCATCATTACGGCCAACGAACTAACAGCATGTGGATGTGGATCAAATCCAACTGTAATTTTTCGTAACCTAATGAAATTAGGAAAGGATACATGGATGTTAGTTAAGGATGACAAAGATTTATACACTACATTACCAATGTTTAATAAGTTTGCACAGATTTCTAAAAATGAAATTTCTGTCGTTCTCTCTGAAGTCCTTGTCTCTTTAATAAATAAACTTTCTCTCTATGGTGAGTTTACTATAATTAATAGAAATGCTATTAATGCTACTAAATCATATTTTAGCCTTCGTATATATGAACTCTGTTGCCAATATAGAAATAGTGGAAAATATCTATTCTATATAACCGATATTGAGTTAAGAAATATTTTGGAATGTACTCAAAAATATGAATCTCCTATTGATTTTAAGAACAAAGTTTTAAAAGTAGCAGAGAAAGAACTAAAGGAGCTAGCTAAACAAGGCAAATCAGATATCTATTTTAGTTTCGCAGAAAGTGAAAAGAAAAAGAAAACATGGGACCTTGGTAGAAAAGAAGTCGTCTCTTGGATCTTTTATATACATAAGGATCTTAAAAAAGATGGATATATTCCTCATGATTCAGCTGAAGAAAAATACAAATTATCAAAGATTATTATTAGTGATATAATACACAATTATATCTCTAACAATGTTATGAAGAAAAATTTTTTAGAGATAATAGAGAATATACAAAAAGAGGATCTTATCCCTTTTGCTAGGAAATTACAAAATGCTGTATATATATCTGTTGATGCTAAAGAGGATAGTATCTCTTATTTCTTCAAAAATTACTCAAAAAAAGTGAATATAGATTCTAAACAACAAGAATTACCATTCTAAACAATAGAGACTATTTAGTCTCTATTGTTTTTTTATTTCTTTTATTATCTTTTCTAAATCTTCTACCGAGGTGATTTTCTGAATCTTTCCTTCTGTCTCTATATAGCCAGAGACTTCTCCTGTTTCTTCCTTTCTGAATAACTCTGAAATATCGCATCCTATTGCTTCTGCAATTCGGTTGATATTGGATAATGTTGGATTACCATTTATTTGTCCTGATAATACAACTCTGCTTATTCCTATCTTCGAAGCTAAATCATTGATAGTAATACCTCTTCTTTTCATCGCTTTCTTTATATCCAACATATACATATTCTCATTTTGATGCAAATATAAGAATTTATCTAAATTATATGTAATACTATATCATCATTTTAATTCTGTTTTGTAATGTAAAATAATTACATTATGTTTGTTTTTGTAATATTATTATATTACGTTTGTAGCGTAACAGTAAAAAGAAATTTTATGGAAAAGTTAGTTTACGCCAAGGTTGGTGACATGGTCGCCGTAAAGCCTAATGAATTTGGATTCAATGTAGGTCGAATTTTAGATGTAATGAAGGATGAGATACTAGAAACCGAATATCTTATTGAACCGGTGGGTGCTAATTTCGCTGGTAATGTCGTATTAGGCATTTGCGATATTGATCGTATTTTAAATTGTGATATTTAATAATAAATGAAAGGGATATGAATATGAAAACATTAGATTCTATTTTGGATATCGAGACGGAGTTCGTCGATGACCGGATGATTCAAGTATTGAATGACATTCGAATTGAAACAAATTTCAAAATGAATACCATTCGAGTTTTTAACCGTAACGTATTAGTTAAAACCTTTTCATCTGATGTGAAGATAAACGACTTCATGTCGTTCTTGCGCAGAAAAACTCGTGGAAACTTTAGAAGAAATAAATTAGTTTTTGTAATTTTGCGCAAAATTTTAAAAAATATCGAAGACAAAATGAGAATAAATCTTTTGCTCGTTTTTGTACTATTATTCTGTTTTTGCGGCACTCAGGCTCAAAAGGTTGAGTTAGTACATGTGAAGGGATGCCAATCTATTGGTGTCCGTTATGGTATGGGAACTAAGAACAAGTATGATGTCGGATTGACATATACTTATGTGTTTAACCAGTCAACATCTTTCCTTGTAGAGATTGATCACGAAGAAGCCTCGTTTGGTTATAGCGACTTTGTGAACGATATTTTGGTTTCTCCCGGCATTGAATACAATGTTTGGAATCCTACCAAATGGCTATACTGGCACGTCGATGGGGGAGCTTCTCTTGGCTACGATTCGTGGTCTTGTGATTTGGTTAATGATAAAACCTCTGGGTTTGTCTACGGTGCCAATGTTGGTACTGGATTAGAATTCATTCCTTGGGCTTTTCTATCTTTCAATTTAAAGGCCCAACAATTCTTATTGTTTGGCAATGATGACCAATACCTAAAGCCTAACTTTTCGTTAGGAATTAAATACAATTTCCACTTCTAAAAATCATTTGTTATGAAAAATAAATTTGTCATAGCCTTGGCCTTATTCCTCGGCCTTATCTTCATTGTGTCTTCTTGTGACACTCGTGACGATTACTTCTATGATCATTGTGATGAACCAACGGTGGAAATTCATGGAGAAGAAGTGGAAGGTTCAGGCTCTAACACTGGTTTGAAGTTTTTAAAAATTAATCTGAAATGGGGAGAGTCAAAAACTGTAAACTTTAACTTTATTGACCAATATGATGGAGATATTATTGAATATGAAATAAAGCCTTGGGGTGGTTCTCCTGATTCTGAATATACAGATAACGAGATGAAAACATTTAATAATAAATATTTTGAAGTTACTCTGGATAAGACTCTTAAGACATTGACATTGACAGATAAAACAAAATCTGCTCTCGATCATCTGGTTGGAGATAATAGTATTTGTGATTATGATTTGGTTTTTCAAGCCTATTTAAAACTTAGAAATAAACTAGGTAAGGAAGGACGAGTAAATGTCTTAATAACATTTACAGGGAACAACTGTCCAAAACCGAAAATTGGTATTAAAGATACCGAGAACAATATGGAAAAATTTATTTATATAGACCCTCAATGTGATCCAGATGGTGATGAAGTTGTAAAATACGAATATTGTATAGATGGTAACGTGAAATTTATATATGATGAAGGAGGATATGAAATTCAAGGATTTTATTCAGAACCAGAAATTCAAAGTGGTGAATCAGCTTGGAACGGTACATATATAACGGCAACGTCTCTTAATGAAATAAGGCATGCGTTTCAACAAAAAGGAAATCATAACATCTATGTTAGATGTCAAGATAAATGGGGGAAATGGAGCGGTTGGATAAATCAGAAAATAAATATAAACTAATAAAAAGATTAAAAATGAGAATACTTTCGATAATCATATTTCAAGTTATGATGTTTATTTCTACAATAGCATATTGTGGAGCATATTATTCATACAACACAACAGGTGGTAACGATAGTTGGTGTCATACAAACATGCCAAGTTTTACTATAGACAAGAAATATTTAAGTACAAACGATGACATAAAAATTAGTGCGTCAGATTTCACAACTCACTTATATTGCGACGATGAGTGTTATTGGGCCTCAATTAATTTTAAAATTGAATATTCAATTAATGGAGGAAGTTATCAAGAAGTTCCTAAAGAGGCAATAATGACAGAATCATGGAAGGAAAATATTTATAAGAAAGAATGTGGCAATAAAAATGTTTGGTTAAACTTCTCCGACAAATGGAATTTGAAAGGAGAGTTTAAAAGTAAAGAATTATTAGGTTCTGCAAATTTTTCTAATAAACAAAATAGAATAGAATTTAGATTTACAATTAATGGAAACTCTAGCGTTTGTGTACATTCAAACCCCACATTAAAAGAAACGACCTATACTGCGACAGTAATAATATATAATTGTTCTGCGGGTACTATTAAGCCAGATGAAAGCATAACTCCAAATATTGGAACTAATGATTTGCCTATTTATGCAATCTATAATGATCAAACCTCACAAAATTGGAGTAATTCTATAATTCCTATTCTTGTTGATGAACCAGCTGCAATCTTTAGTACAAACACAGATCAATATCTTTATACTTATGTAGCAGAAAATAATGGATTAGGAAATCTATACTCCTATGATAAAAGAATTACTAATTGGGAAGATCAATCTCAATATAATTGGGCTGCACCTATCAAAGGTTTTTTAGTGAATGGTCAAATGAACGATGGAGATAGGAGATCCGTTGTACGACAAAATGTATACCCATTGTCAGAAACGACAATTCAATGTGAAAGTCCTAAGATTATTTTCCAAGCCGTAAAGGCTTTATCTCTACCAAACTTAAGATTGGAAGAGATTCAAAAAGAGGAAATAAATTATGTATGTCCAGAAGAATCCTCTTCTGCATATGAATGTGGAAAAGGAGGATTTTCTATTGAAGGTAATTTGGTTGAGCTAGGAACTGATAATAGTATTGATTACGGAATTGAATACGGTTGGGAATATAAAACCGCTGGTTCCTCTTCATGGAAAACTGTCAATGACAATCTAAATACAGATAAATCAGATCCTATATTATGTCTTCCTTACTCCTTTATTAAAGGGACAACTCTATTTCGACAAGTAGTAAAATCAACTAAATTCAACAAGACAATCTATTGTGATGCTGTTGGTTCCAGTGCAGAGTGGCAGTCTTATGTTGTATATAACAGATATTCTCCTATAACTGCTGAGAATTTCACAATTACAGACACAGAAAAGATTTGTTATGGCGAATCGTTTGGCGAAAATGCAGGATCGGTAACTGTTGAATTTTTACCAACAACGAATCTTGTATATTCTTCGAAAGAAGGATCAGCAAAAGAGAACGATTTTACATATTTATGGAAAAAAGGTTCTCAGACACTAACCGAATCAAGTAATTCGGTTCATTGCAATGATGTCGTTACCGAAGATATTACGTATACTGTATCCGTAACAGATGGTTGTGGAACGACTATCAAGTTGTCCGCATTAAAGGAAGTTAAGGACAAACCAACTTTGTCGGCTCAGGCATTTAATGTAGAAAATGCCAATATTACCAAACAAGAGGACAATTTCTTAGAAATCGAGACAACAAAAGATGCAACCGTTTTGATTTCTATAATAGAGGAGGGAAAATCTGGATATGAATATTATCTTGTTACTCCTTCTGATGATCTTGAGACTGGACCTATTTACCAGAAATTATCTACACAATGGGGAAATCCTTTTAATCCTGAGAAAATTACTTCTCTGATCGAATGTCAAACCAAATACGGAAATTCTTCTGTTTACTTGGTGAAGAAACTGAATGGATGTGAAAGCGAACCAGTTTATCTGCAAATCAGACAAATTGATGACATTTACAACAACATTATCATAGGTGAAGGAGAAACATTAATAGACGACATTCCTACTATTCTTGTTTGTTCCGGTTCAAGTTTGCCAGCTTTTTCCGGATATACTCCAGAGGGTGGTTACACCAATGGAGAATATACTTATGTATGGGAATCAACTCCTGATCCTAGTTCTGTTAGTTGGGCGCAAATTGTCGGTACAGATCTGACAATGAAAGATCTTAAAAGTGGTGCAATTGCATCTATAGAAAGTCCTATCTATATAAGACGTACAGTTTATTCAAAATCCGGAAATGGATCTATTAAGAACTCTAGTTCTTATAGAAAAGTAATGCCTTATGAGGAGCCAACCTTTAAGGTTAATATAAAAACGACAGGAGATGTTGCTAGTTCTCCCCTTTCATTAAAGTTATGTTATAATCAAACAGCCTATTTTGGTTATTCTTATAGCAACGCTTCGTTTACTGAACAATATAACGTGGAAGTTCCTACAACTACGTATATTTTGACTGATCCGGAAACAGCTGAGGTTGTAAATAGTTCTAAGAATGACAGATATTCATTTAATAAGAATCTTATTCTTACCGCACAAATGGAGTTTTGCGGAAAGAAATTCTCCAGTGAGAATCAAATTGCCGTTAATGTAGGTGAGAACCTACAGACATCTTTAAATGATCTAAGTTTTTCTTCTTGTTTAATGGAAGGTGGTGAGTTTACTGCTTCAATAAAAGATCCCGGAAGTTATTCATATAGTTTCTCTGATAAAAACGGAGTTACTTTATCTGAAAAATCATCTGCAACTATTTCTATTCCTGCTGCTAATAACAACAATGACGTCACTTTCTATATATCAAAAAGTGATGATATTAATGGTTGTAGTCAATCTTCAACGATAACTGTTGCGGGAAATAAGATAATGAAACCTCTTGAAAACACTAACTTAATAGTTACTGGCTATGCTAAAAACCAAGATGGAGACTATCTTATATGTAATGGAGAGGCCATTACAATAACACCTGCTGCCGGAAGCGTGGAGGATTCAAGATTATCTTATGAGTGGATTATTGATGACAAATCTTCTACTTTTGTGGAGAGTTCTCTTAGTAATCTGACATTCTCTGACTACGGAGTAAAACATGTTATTAAAAGAATAACGACATACAGAGTCGGAACTGTCTTATGCAGTCAGATCGAAGATGTTGTTAATGTTTATACAAGGGAAAAGATAACATCTTTATATGTTCCTTCTGCAAGTACTTCTACAATTTGTTATGAGGAAAATGCGTCTTTAAGTTTTAATAAAAACGCATTAACAGGTGGATCCGGTGATTATTCTTATCAATGGAGCAAGTCTTCGGATCAAGACGGGACATACGTCGATTGTTCTAATGGCGACAACATCACTTATGTTGACAATAATCTGAAAAAAGATTCTTGGTATAAACTTACTGTTTCTGATAATGGATGTTCGGGTGGTTCTTATATAAAAGAATTTTCACCGGTAAAGGTGACTGTTATCCCTGATCTCAGTTTCTCCGCTAGTGACGTCTCTATCTCTCCTACAGCTATAAGCCTAGCTGATTATGAGACTGGAGAACCTAACGCTTTTGTTACTGTTTCAGACAATAAGGATATGAACGCTGTTGATGGCTTAAAATGGGGTTTCTATATGAATGATGCCTTGTTGGCTAGTAAAACAACGCAAAGTCATCAATATAGCATCAGTAAGGAACTTGCTGACGCTAATTCTGAAATAGGTTTCTGTATTAGTAGAAATGTAACTATATCCGCCGATAAAGTCTGTGTTGCTAAATTCTGTGGTGCTATTCCTGTCAACCAAGGGTTCACTTCTGATTTCACAATTACTTCTGAATTTGGAAGTTCAATAAAGGCTTGTCCGACTGAAAAAATATCAATTCAAACAGAGAATATGCCTCTGTATAATAATATTGAACTTGATGAAAAGTATATTACTTACCAATGGAGAAGACGTATAGACACTCTTGCTTCTTGGGTAAACATCTCAGGAGCAACTGAAAATGTATTGGAAGTTTCTCCTAATGGGAACGGCATTAATTATGTATACGCTTGTCAAATTAGTTATACTTCTGATGGTTCTGTTCATAAAATTTTATCCAATGAGATAACTGTTGAAGGATACAAGAAACAGACTTCTGGTGTTGTTTCTATTATGTCAGGAGAGTATATAAGCAATTCTTCTAACTCTTTTGAATACACCTTAGAGATGTATGATTCTTGGAGTGGAAAAGATGGATGGACAACCGGAAACGAAGAAGTTGGTTATTATATCACATTTGATAATAATACCGATGATAAATACTTCGTCGAATATGGATCTAACCAAAACATCGTATCGATTGAACTGGATGGGTCCATACATACGATGCAATTGCATATTGATAAGCTTACATTTATTCAGGAAATATCTTTTGTTTTCAAAGACGCTGACGGTAATGTATTATATGAAAAAAATACGGGTGACTTTAATTCTAGTTCTACGGAAGGTATTACAACCCTTTATTCTTTTGATCCTCATGCTTCTTATGATGAGAATAGTAGAAAAGGTTCTATCAGTGTTTGTAAAGGATCTGAAGTTAATGTGTTGATGGAATATTCGGGAGCTAGTAATGGTTCTTACCAATGGCAGTACTCTACTGATGGTGAGAATTGGCAAGATCTGAAGGCTGATAATTCTATTATGAATGTCAATACATCTTCATTGACATACCGAAATGAGAACATAACAGAGACCACACAATTCCGTTGTTTAGCAACGGATTTTTGTGGTGACGTTACCTATTCTAGTAACGTTACTAGCATCTTTGTTAATAAAGACATTAGCATCTCTGCTAATGAGATCATGATGCTTTCTAGTAAGGTTGTTCCTGCTTCAACACAGCATGTGGATAAGATATCTCTTACTATTCCTACGGATAGTAAAAGTGATTACTATTGGTATTATTATGATGACAATATCACTGGAGGTGGTAACTCTATTGAATTCACCTATGATTCCGATGCTCAGGTTCTTCCTAAAGAAGATGGGGAAATAGGTAATTTCTATACGGCAGGTACACATACAATCAATGTATATAAGATTAATAAGTTATCAGGATGTGTTTCTGAAACTATTCCTTATTCTTATACTTTATACAATTCTTTAAGTGTCTTAAAAGTTGCAAATACAGCAAACACAGATACTTTATGTAAAGGGTCCCAGTCAGGTCATATAGTTAATGTTGTAAATATTAAAGGGGGTAATCCAAATTCAGAATATCAAGTAACATGGTATTACAAGACTGGTTCTATGGATTATTTCGCTCCTTTAGTTAATGGTGATGCTAGTATAGGGTTTGACTTTTTAATCGGTGATAATCATCATATTGAGAATATTAATGGATTAACAAGTACAACTTCTTTCTATTGTAAGGTTGTTAGTCCTGGTTATCCTGGTAGGGATGCTATCTCTAATACTACTACCATTTATGTTTATAAGGATCTAAATGCTGGTGAGATAAATAAAGATCAAACTTCCCTTTGTTACGGACAGTCCTCCGAGATAGAAAATGTTTCAATTGCTCATGGGGGATCTGGTAGTTATTCTTATGATTGGATTTCTTCTGTTGATAATGGTGAGACTTGGTCCTTTAATACTTCTTCTAGTGCTTATGCCTCTCTTATCAGTACAGGCGACTTACATGAAAGCACTATGTATAAACGTGTTGTTAATGATTTGGTTTGTAACACTAAGGATACAACCAATTACTCTAAGATCTTTAGAGTGATTGATCCGGTTATTATTTCCGGTAGTGATATTCGGGCTACTCAAATCGTTACGATCGGTAACAAGGCTACGATTCAAGGTCAATCTCCTGATTTCGACTATTTACTTATAAAGGATGACGGAATATCGGTGATCGACACAATTAAAGGACAATCTCCTTACATTACGGAACCATTGTTGGCCAAAACAAACTATATGGTAAAGAAAATCAATGGTTGGGGTTGTATGAGTACTAATGACACTATTATAACTATTGATGTGAAAGAACCGATCAATGGTGGTAAGTTGATGTTTGAAAATAATGTTGACTGGGCTTGTAGTGGTTCTGATAGCATTGGAAGAATAATTAACTATACGGAACCTTCCGGAATAGATTTGTCTTATAAATGGTTCTATTGCTCTAGTATTGTCGATGGTGTCTGCAATAGTCCTATTATGGGCAAGAATAGCAACAAACAGGTTACTACCAAAACTGTTGATCTTGATACCTGCGGCGTTAAATTTGATAATACGTCAGGTAAAGATATGGTTTACTATTTCTATCGCCTTACTTACGGTTTGGATGAGACAGGAACTCAGACTGTCGTTCCTTCAGATACGATTTCTCTTCATATTGCTCCTACTCTCAAATCTGTCAATGATAATCTAATTGATGGTTTGGCCGGATCTTTGTCCGCTTCTCAAACGGATTATTGTATCGGAGATAAGGGTGAGATCATCAATCATGTCTTATCTTCTACGGCATTATCCGCATGGAGAGACAATTCTTTTGGGTCCCTTCCTTATGGTGGTTCCTTGATGGTCTATTGGGAATCTGCTGATGGCATCGTTTCTACAGCTTCCACAAATGGAAATTTCTCTATGATTGAGGGTACGGAATCTAATTTTACTGACAATGCTAAATATTTCAGTTCCTTCACTATGGATAGAATGGACAAGTCTAAAACTGTCCGTCTTGTGATCAATGATGGTTGTT
>Ga0208197_1002681_pt1 | contig 15340 bp, 26 predicted proteins | sample AD_JPNNA4_MetaG_FD_184444 | JGI IMG/M metagenome (GOLD analysis project Ga0208197, IMG submission 184444) | Active sludge microbial communities of municipal wastewater-treating anaerobic digesters from Japan - AD_JPNNA4_MetaG (SPAdes) (version 2) | ecosystem: Engineered > Bioreactor > Anaerobic...
AGATAGTAAATCTTTGAGTGACGTAAATTTATTTGTAATAAATGCTAAAAATCAAAAATCAAATCAACTATTAAATGAGTGGAAAAAAGTTGTAAATGATGCTACAAACAAATATCCTATAATGATAGTTAAATTAAGAAAAAATAGGTCAGTACCTGATTTTATTGTTTTACACAATAATATAAAATTTAAATGTAATAATGTAATTAATGTATTTTTGACTGAAGAACAGTATAATTTTCATATATTAGTTTTAGACGAATTTTTAAAATGTAATGATTGGCAAACTTTTTTAGAAGAAAATATTTAAATAATTTTGTTTATTTTTTATTATAAAATATATATAAAAAGAAGTTAAAAAAATAAAAGGAGACAAAGTATGAAGTTAAGAAGTTTAAAATATTTCAGGTGGGTTTGTTTTTTATTTATATGCGGTTTATTACAAATATTTGCTTATGTTTATATGAATATTTATACAGTTAGTATTATGTTAGGTTTTGTTATAGTTTTTATTATTTATTCACTTATATTATTAAAACATATATGGAGTAAATACTAATGAATTTTTCAATTACATATAGACCATTAACATTTAATGATGTTGTTGGTCATGAAAAAGTAATAAGAGAATTTTTAAAAAGAGCAAAAGATAGAAATTTTCCTAATGTCATACTATTATCAGGAAAAACAGGAACTGGAAAAACTACAATTGCAAGAATAATAGGAAAAACTCTTGTATGTCTTAATCATGATGAAAATGGATTGCCTTGTAATAAGTGTGAACTTTGTATGGCAATTCAAAATGAATTAATGAATAATTATTATTTTGAATATAATGGTAGCAATATCGGTATTGATGAAATGAGGCTTATTGAGTCGCTCGCTTTGTCAAAACCATTAACGCAAGCAAAAGCAAAAGTAATTGTAATTGATGAGTTACAAGAACTTTCCTCAAATAAAAAAGCACAAAAAAATATTCTAAAAATATTAGAGCGGCCATTAAAAAATACATATTTTATTTTGACTACAATGGATGAGACAAAAGTTGATAAGGCTATTCTTAATCGCGCTGTGAAATACAGACTTAATAATTTATCAGAAAAAGAGATAGGTTCTTATCTTTTAAAAATTTGCCAACAAGAAGGAATTGACTTATCTGACAAAAATAAAATTAATACTATTGTATCTATAGTTCAGAATTGTGATGGTTCAGTACGCACTGCTGTTTCTATTTTGGAAAGAGTTATATTTTCTGAAATATGGAATATTGAAGATTTGCAAAAAGAATTAGGTATAGTAACACAAGATAAAATTATTCAAATTATTAATAAACTTTTATTAGGAGATATTTCAGTTTTAGAAAATGAAATTAATTCAGATGTTATAGAAAAAATTAATTTTAATTTGCTATTATATTATAAAGTACTTTCAGGACTTGAAATTGAGCCTTGGAAAATTAATAGTATATCAGGAATTGGAAATTTCAATATTGAAAAAGTAAAATATGCAATAACTAAATTACTTGATTTATTAAATTATAATTATGTTAATCAATACTTAATTGATTTTATGCTTGTTGATATTGTTAATTATTGTAAAAATATAAATGATGAACCTGTTAAGAGAAGGAGATTGCAATCATGATAATAAATTTAAAGAAGCGATATAACATGTATATTAGAAAACAAAAATATTTTTTATATAATTATAAAATATTAAAGGCTCCAGATTTTTTAATAAAAATTCAAGAAAAATTGGCAAATATTTCGTTTGTTCGTTGGTTACTATGGAAGTTAAAAAGTAAAATAAAATATTTTTTAAAAAATATTTTTATAAATATTAAAAATAAGTGAGGATCAATTTTATGTCACAAAAAATTAGTTTATTTTTTAAATCTATATTAAAATCAATTTTCTTTGATGACCAAAGAAAATATTTCAGTAGAACTGCTATGATGAATTTTATTTTTTTTATTTTTGCAATTATTACATGGATAATTCTATTGAGTGTTTTTATTATACATTTTAAAGAAAGTAGAAAATTAGACTCAGTATTTGCTGGGATTATTACTGCTTACGCTGCTGGTATAACTGGTGGTGGTTTTTTGCAATACTCATATAATAAGATTATACGAAATAAGAATAATAGCAATTCTATGAATGAGTAACTTTTAAATAATAGGAAATTTATGAGATGGAAAAGATTGATGTTTTAGGATCTTTATTACATTATGATAGCAAAACGATGACTGCAACTTTTCGTTTTGATTTTGTTGATAATAATTTAATAGAACAAATTGAAAATTTGTTGCAACATAAAACTCCGATTAAATTAACATTTAAGAAAGTCAAACCTTTTAGATCTAAAACGTACCAGCAACAAAAGAAATTTTGGGTCGATATCCATAAAATTTTAAAAGCTCTTGATATACAAGAGACAAAAGAAAATCTTGACCAATTTTATTCTTTTATTAAAAATAATATTTTTCCTGCAAAAAAAAGTTACGTTGGATATAATTCAAATGGAAATAAAGTATTTAGTGTATATGCTCCAGAAATGAAAGATTTATCGGTCGAAGAAATGGCAAAAGTAATTGAAGATTTGCATACTTACTATTCATACTTGAAAATTGATTGGGATAAAAAAGAATGAGGTCAACATATTATTCAATCTTGTCTTCTAACAATTTGGTTGATGTTTTAAAAAGTATTCCTCAATTATCATATACAAGAAAGGTTAAAATTTTGCAAAGACTATTAAAAGAGTTCGAGCCGAAAGAAATTAATTTAGCTCTTTTTGACTACAAAGAACAATATATTAAATTGAATAGAGTTAACTTATTAAGGCTCGAAAATACTTTATTATTTTTGGCTAAGAAAAATCGTAAAATTTTGAGAGGATAAATATGTTAGTAAAATATCTTAAAAGAATTTTTGAACCAATCCTTAAACATTTTGAAGATATTCAAAATATTGAAGCTATTAAAAAGGAAGAATATATACGTGGTTGTACTGATACTGCAATTCAATTTGCAGAAAATGCTAAAAAACAAAACGATTATTTAAATAAATTGATTAAAGAAAATTTAGAAAATATCAAAAAATTAGAAAAAACAAATTTAGAACATGAGCAAGCTTTAAGAGAAGCTTATGACAATAGAATTAAAGAACTTGAAGAAAGACATGCTGATTTGTGTAGGTCATGTAAAGATGTTACTGATGGAGAACGCAGAAGATTAAACAGGATGCAGGATGCTTTAGCACAAAGAAATTTTGAATCTGCAGAAATGTTTATGAAATTGTTTAAAGTTGCTACACGTATAGCTGAAGAACATTCAACAATTATGCATTCAACAGCGAGAGCAATAGCATCAAAAAATGAATTATCTGTAATAAAATCTGAGATGGATGCTCTTGTTAAAAAATCTGACCTGTTATTAGCTACAGAAATAAGTGAAAGAGCGTTGGTTGACGCAATGCCGCAAGAACAAATTATAGAAGCTATAAATGAACAAAATAAAAACACTGAAGGAGAAGATAAATGATTATAGTTATTGGTGATATTCATGCGAAAAGTAAAGAACCTTTTAGGTCAAGTATTTTAAAATTTTTTGACTGGATTAAAAATACATACAGTACTGATGTTACACTAATTCAACTTGGAGATTTATTTGATACAAGTTCTCCTCATAATGAAGTTGAATTTGAAATTATTGAAAAAATAAAAAAATTTAAACAAGTTTTCTTAATAACAGGAAATCATGATACTTCAAAAAGACAAGGAAATACATTATTACCTATTGCACATCATAGTAACATTACTGTATTACATGATTTGTGTGAAAAAGAAATAGAAAATATGAAGTGTTTATTTCTTCCTTACTTATATTCTGATATGAAAGAAAAATATGAAGCGTTAGAAGGAAAATATGATTATATTTTTACTCATATTACACCTTTAGAGTGTGCTTTTGGTGATGAAGGAATTGATCTTAAGCCAAATGGAGTTTACATTCATGGGCATACACATATTCAACAGGATTTTTTTGATAAATATAATAATCAACATTATGTATTGGGTGTACCAATTCCGACAAGGCATGGAGAGCAAGATCAAAAATTTAGGATAATGTTAATCGAAAATAAAAAATCTCAAATGGTAGAAGTTCCTCAGTATTTTACATATGAAACTGTAAAATATGGTGATGAGCCTAAAGATCCAAGAAATATTTTAAATATTATTGATGCTCCTTCAGTACAATCAGTATTTGAAAAATATGAAAAATATTATATAAGAGAAGAGGGTATTCAATTATTACAATTAACAAATAGTGAGACTAGTGAAAAAGAAGAATTTGGTGATAAATCTTTAAAAGAACGATTTATAACATTTGCGAATGAAAATAATATTGATGATAATTTAAAAAATGTTTGTTTAAATTTTTTGTAAAAATTAAATTTTTTTATTTAAAATTAATATTTATTTTTTTATTATTATAATTATAAAAGGAGTTTAAATATGGTTGTTTCAGTAACAGGTTCAAGAACTATCTCTGATTATGATTGGTTTGCAAATAAATTAGAAGAGTCTTTAAAAGATTATAAAATTACTAAATTTATATCGGGCGGTGCGAGAGGTATTGACACTTTGATAAAAATTTATTGTAATAGAAATAATAAAGAATTAGAAGAAATTTTACCTGACTGGGATAAGTATGGTAAAAAAGCAGGCTTCGTAAGAAATAAAGAAATTATCGATAAATCAGATTTTAACTTAATTTTTTGGGACGGAAAAAGTAAAGGTTCAAAATTTAATATTGATTATTGTGAAAAAAATAATAAAAAATTCAAGGTAATAAGGTATGACTTACAAAAGAATTTTTGACGAAGGAATTTTTGCAAAAGATGATGAACTAATTTTTGACTACTCTTCAGAAGAAGGTGTAAGAGTCAAGCTTGGGACAAAAAAAGTTAAATACAAATCGTATACAACTAAAATAGATGGTAATTTAGTTTTCTCTTTATATGGAATAACAGGTGAAAATAAAAATATTTTAAGAGCATTAAAAGGTGAGTCTTCAGTTAAAGTTAATAAAAAAGATTTAGATTATTTTTCACAAAGAAGTGCATTGTACGCTTTTCACATTATTTCAAAAGAAATTGACATAATTCTTTATTCAGAAAATTCTTATTATTTATTTGATAGGTTTATTAAAGACTTAAGTTCTAAATTTTCTTCAAAAAGTCTAAAAATATTTCAAAGTATTTATAAATTAAGTCCCTCTGTTATTAGCATAAAACCAGATGCGCCAGCTAAATATTTAAAAGATTTAGAAGACCTTTTAAAACATTTAAGAAAAAAAGAAAAAATAAAACTTAGAAATGATATACCTCTAAAATTTAGAGAATATTTTACAAATTTCATATCAATTCGTGATGAAGTTCAATCAAAAATAGAAAATAAAAATATTTTAGTTGTGGATGATATTTTAACGTCAGGTTCTACATTTTCAGAATTATTTACAATTCTTAAATTAAGAAAAGCCAACGTAATGTATGGGTTGACTTTATTTAAATTTTTATAAAGGAGTTAATATGTCATATAATTATGCTAAAAATCTTAATTATCATACTACACCACAAAGTGAGCCAATTCCTGGCAAGGAAAATTTAATGGTAAAAAATTCTGCTGGTGGGTATTCTTTTAATATAGATATGTGGAAACTTTTAAATAGATTTTTAATTCTTGGTACTGAAGGTGGCACATACTATATTTCAGAGAGCAATCTTACAAGACAAAATATTGATAATCTAAAATCTTGTATTAAACAGGACGAATCAAAAGTTCTTGATTATATTGTTGAAATTTCAACAACTGGTCGTGCTCCAAAAAATGATCCCGCAATTTTTGCGCTAGCTGCACTTATGGTATATGGTTCAGAAAAAATTAAAAAAGATATTGCAAATGTTTTTCCAAAAATATGTAGAACAGGTACACATCTTTTTACTTTTGTTTATTATGTTGATACGATGAGGTCGTGGGGGAGATCATTAAGGAAGACAATCTCACAATGGTATAATACAATGAATGCTGAACAATTAGCGTTTCAAATTGTGAAATATCAAGGAAGAACAGTCGAAGGAACAAAAAATCAATGGACACACTGTGATGTATTACGCTCTGCTCATGTAAAACCTATTTCAGAACAACATAATGCTATTTTTAAATATATCGTAAAAAAGGAAATTCCTGATTTTAGTTCTTTTATTTCAGCATATGAAGAACTTAAAGTTTTAAAAGATAATGATGTGAAAAAAGCTATTAAACTTATAAAAGATAATAAAATTCCACATGATGTATGGCCAACTGAACTTAAAAATTATGCAGAAGTCTGGGAAGCTGTTCTTGATGATATACCACTCATGGCATTAATTCGTAATCTTGGAAAACTTACTAGCATAGATGTTCTTAAAACAGGTAAATTTGATACTATTGAAATTGTGAATAAAAAACTTTCAAATAGTGAATATATCAGAAAATCATTGATACATCCAATTTCTATTTTAATAGCGCTTAAAACATATGAAGAAGGTTATGGATTTAAAGGTAAGTTGTCATGGTCACCAGTACAACATATAATAGATGCATTAAATGAAGCTTTTTATTTGAGTTTTACTAATATAATACCTACAGGCAAGAGATTTTGTCTTGGAATAGATGTTTCAAGTTCAATGCTTCAAAGAGCTATAGGTACAAATGGTGTTCTTACATGTTCTGAAGTGGCGTCTGCAATGTCAATGATTACTGCTCGCACAGAACAAAAATACGCGATTATGGGATTTTCGGACAGATTTAAAGAACTTGGAATTACACCTAAAATGCGTTTTGAAGAAATTTTAAATAAAGTTATTAACCAATCATTTGGTAGTACAGATTGTGCCCTTCCAATGATTTGGGCGCTTGAACAAAATATAGAATTTGATGTATTTTGTATTTACACTGATAATGAAACTTGGGCTGGTAAAATTCACCCGGTGCAAGCTCTTCAAATGTATCGTCAAAAAACAGGTATTGACGCTAAACTTATTGTTTTAGGTATGGCGACAAATAATTTTTCAATTGCTGATCCTACAGACCCTGGGATGCTTGACATTGTAGGTTTTGACTCAGCAGTGCCGCAAATTATTAATGAGTTTGTGAGGTAAATTGAATGAAAAATGGTACGAAGGATATGAGTTATCATTGGGATAATTATACTCATATCCGATTATTTGACCATTTTTTATATTTATAAGTAATTGAAGTTAGGTTTAAAAAAGTGGTACGGATGGAAAAGGTTATCATTGTAAGGAATACCCTTTTCTAGTTAATTATACCACTTTATTTTTTAAAATTAAACATATTTGAATTTTTGTATAATAAGTTTTTTTTAAAAAAATTTAAAAAAATTTAAAAAAATTGTTTACAAATCAATCGAATTGTATTATATTATATATATAATTAAAAAAGGAGATTAAGATGAAATTACCAAAAACTTCATTGCCAAAAACTTCATCATCAAAAAACTTGTTCACTTCAGACTTCTTTATTAATGAAGTACTGAAAAAAAACAAAAAAATAAAAAGAAATTTGAGTAAAGAACTCAAAAAAATTTATTTATCATAATTTAAAAAAGGAGAATATAATATGTGCATAACAAATAATTTTATGGAGTCAACATTAAAAAGAATTAGGTCATATGAATCAGGTGTGAGAGATGAAAAATCTCTTGCAGAGCTACTTGCTTCAATCAAAGTAGTTCAAGAATGCTTAGAAGAAGTTGAAAGAAAAGCTAAAAAAGACATATTAAAAAATTATTCAGGAGAAGTTTATTACTTTCCTGAGACACAAAAAAAGGTTTATCTTGCTGAAGGTAGAGTAACAAAAGAATATAACATAGAAAAAGTTTATGATGAACTTTTACAGAAAAATCTTCAACATGTATTTTTTCAAATCGTTAAAATTCAGGAAGGTTTGATACCTGAACAACACAAAGTATTAGTAAATTCATTAGCTTCAGAAAAGAAAGGCGAACCTACAATTACAGTTCGCTCAATGAGTAAACAAGAATTATTAGAGCATAGGGATTAAATCTCTATGCTTTTTTTATTTAAATAAGGAGAAAAAAATGAAACAAGTTGAATTAATTTGTGTAACAAAGAATAACAATAACAAGTATTACAGAATGTCTGAAAATTCTGATGGCACTTGGACTGCTACTTGGGGTAGAGTTGGTGCTTCTGAAAATACGATGAGATATAGTATGTCAGTCTGGGATAAAAAGTATAATGAAAAAATAAAAAAAGGTTACAAAGATATAACAGAGTTAAAAAAAGAGGTAAAAGTTACTTCTTTTAAAGATATAGAAGACAAAGAAGTTCTTGATTTTTTATTAGAGCTTAAAAAATATTCTAAACAAGCTCTGATAGATAATTACACTGTGACTTCTGAGCAGGTTACACAAGCTCAGATTGATAAAGCTCAGAAAATTCTTAACGACTTAAGTTATTTTATGTCTAAGAAAACATTTAATAGATCTAAAATTGACTCTTACCTTACAGAACTCTATACAACTGTACCGAGAAGAATGAATAATGTCAAAAATTATCTCTTGAATGGAGACGGAGACTTAAATAAAGCAAGACAGATTTTGATGAGAGAGCAAGATTCAATAGACAATATGGCGCAGGCTGTAGCGACACAAAATTCTTCTTCAGAAGAATCTGTTACTTTAGAAGAAGCTTTAAATATAGAAGTTCAACGTATTACAGAAGAAGAAAAAGAGTTGATACTAAAATCTATGGGCGAAAACTCTCATCGTTTTAAAAGAGCTTTTAGAGTTGTAAATAAGAAAACTCAACCAAAGTTCGACGAACAAAAAAATAAATCATTTAAAAAATGGACAAAGTTATTATGGCATGGGAGTAGAAATGAAAATTGGTTAAGTATTTTAAAATTCGGTTTACAAATTAGACCAACATGTGCTGTATACACAGGGAGTATGTTCGGAGATGGTTGCTATTTCGCAGATAAAGTACAAAAGTCAATCGGATACACTTCGTTGTCTGGTTCTTATTGGGCAAATGGTAAAGATAGAAAAGGATTTCTCGCTCTGTTCGAAGTAAATACTGGAATGGAGCTGAGAGTAGAAAAACATGAAAGTTGGATGTATAATTTGTCAGAAAAAGTTTTAAAAGAAAAAGGCCAATATGATTCATTATTTGCAAAAGGTGGGATTGACCTCAGAAATAATGAATATGTAGTATATAATCAAAATCAGTGTACAATAAAGTATATAGTGGAGATAAACTAATGACTACAAAAAATAATTATGAAATTCAAGAACTTGTTGATTTGCTTATTAAAGCAAAAGAGGCTTATTATAATAATGAGCCTTTTATGAACGATGATGAGTTTGATGAAAAAGAAGAAGAACTAAGAAAATTAGATCCTGATAATCCTTATTTTACTTTAGTAGGGATACAAGCTAAAGGATTAAAAATAAAGCATGAAATTCCTATGCTTTCGATGAACAAAGCAAAAACTGTAGAAGATGTTAAAACATGGTTGAATAAAATATTAGATAAAAGAGTTGAACTTCTTGTTGAACCAAAAATTGATGGGTTATCTTGTTCGATTGTTTATAATAATGGTTACATACAATATATAGCTACAAGAGGTGATGGAAAAGAGGGACAAGATATAACACATATCAAGGATTATATTGATGTCACAAAAGCAATCAATATTAAAGAAAAAATTGAAGTTAGAGGTGAATTATATTTACCAAAAAACACACAATTTCAAAATACTGAAAATAAATCATTGCGAAATTTAGCAGTTGGACTTATTAATCGGAAAACAGATAGAGATGATTTAAAATATATTAAATTTATTGCGTACCAACTTTATGGAATTTCATGTAAATTTGAGTTTGAAAAGATTAAAATTCTTTCTGAATTAAATTTTGATGTTGTTGAAGTAAAAAAAGTTGGTTCGATTAAAGAATTACAATCTTATTACGAATTATATTTATCATCTTTGAGAGATCAGTGGTTGTATGAAACTGATGGACTCATAATTATAGTAAATGATATTTCACTTCATGAAAAAATTGATTCAAAATATACAATTTCACATCACCATTTTTATAACATAGCATTAAAGCCACCATCAGAAGGGAAAGTAACAACACTTGTTGATGTTGAATGGAATATAACTCGCAAAGGTAATTATATACCAGTAGGCATAATTGAACCAATACAAATAGGCGGAGTTGAAATTAAAAGAGTATCACTTCACAATGCAAAAACTATTAATGATTTACAATTGTGTATAGGTGATAAAATTTTAGTAATTCGTTCGAACGATGTTATTCCATATTTAAAAGAAGTTACAGAACATGTTGGAGATTATGATGATTCTATTTTAATAAAAAAATGTAAATCATGCGGTTCTGACTTAGTTGAGCAAGGAGTAAATATTATATGTACAAATCATGAAAATTGCAAAGCTCAACAACTTGAAAAAATTATATATTGGGTAAAACAATCTGAAATGGAACAAATTTCAGATGAGACGATTAGAACTCTATTTGAAAAAAATATAGTTACAAAAATTTCTGATTTATATAAGTTAACAAAAGAAAAACTTACTGGCATTGATGGAATAGGTGATAAAAAAATAACAAATATTTTAGAACAAGTAGAAAAATCAAAAACAATGAATATAAAACAATTTATTTCAAAACTTGGTATCGATTTAGTTGGTGAAAAATCTGTTGAAAAATTAGGGATTAAAACAATTGAAGACTTTTGGAAATTTTCTGACTCATCTTTAAAAATAGGACAAAATATTATAAATTTTAGAAACGAAAATACTAATTTTATAAATGATATTTTATCTGTTATAACAGTTGAAGATTTGAACGATAATTTTAATAATACTTCTAAAGGTCTTGTATGTATGACTGGTACAGGACCGAAAAGTAGAAAGGAACTTATTGATGATATCGAAAAAATGGGCTATACATTTTCTCCATCTGTTACGAAAGATGTATCAATATTAATTTGTGAAGATCCTACCAGCAGTTCTTCTAAGTTACAAAAAGCTATTAAATTAGGTATTAAATTAATGTCTTATGAAGAATTTTTTTAAATAAGAAAAAATGTTAATTTATGAATATATTAAGAAACTTTTAATGAATGAGAAGAAAACTAAATGTGTAAGTTTGTTAAAATATTTTATAAAGTTTATAAAAAATTTAAAAATAAAAATACTAATATATATGACTACAGGTGAAAAATTAAAGAGAGACTTAGGTCTCGGAAATTTCAAATATGTAATGATACAAAAAGTAATAAATTTTCCTATTCCTTTTTTTATTATTACAGTTGACTCGAGGCGGCCTTCGACATTTTTAGGTTATCAAAAAGTTAAGCAATTGAAAAGTTCATATTTGAAAAAGTTTAAATTCAATAATAAAATATTTGATTTTTCAAATTATAAGTTGACTCCACCTTTTGAAATTGAGCAGTTTACTGGAGTTATTCCTTCACACGGTATGATATTTGTAAGAGACATTGCAGGTGAATATTTTATGAATAAAGGATTATATGAATCGAGTTTGAAAAAAGTATATTATGAAGAAATTTGTTAACTATTAGAAATATGTAAGGAGTTTAAAAATTAAGTATATTAAAGATTTATTAAATTTAAAATAATAAAAATGAGGTAATAAAAATGAAACCGTATAAAAAAATATTTCAAGAAATTAAAAAACCTCAAACTGTAGCAGATAAACACCAATATAAAATTTTAATTGATACTATTAAAAATCCTTTAAAAGGAAAATTTTTAGGTGGTCCAACAGAAGAAGAAGCTATTGAAATTTTAAAAAATAAATATGGATATACTGATGCTGATATTGAAAAATTGAGAAAATAAATTTTATTATATATAATATAAAGGTTATAAAATGAAAATAAATCGTATAACTTCTGTTTACAAAACTTCGAATAAAAGTCAATCTAATATTCATATGAATAAGAAACAACAGCAGCAACAAAAAAATTATTCTGACAAATTTATAGATGTATTAAAAAATCAAATTGGAAAAGGTGTTAATAATAAAATTACAAAATGAAACCATATTTTCCTTTACATAAGAAAAAATTTTGGGTTCTTGTAAAATTAGATGAGAATCTTCGTTTGTCTGACTTTCAACGTCATGCAGGTCTCTCTAATTTTACAAAAAAATGGAAAGACGAAAGACAAAAAATAAAAGGTTCAGCTAATATTTCTGCAAGACTTGTAAAATTAAAAGTTAATAAAAAGAAAGACTACGTGACTTTTGTATTTTATTCTGCGCCTACTCATGATTTTACTGCATCTGTAACAGATCCAAAAGAAAATATGAAAATAAAAGGTAAACATCCTTTTTATATACAAGAAATAAGAATACTTGATTTTTATAAATGGGCAAAAACTACACCAGGATATAAAAGTGCAAAACAATTATCTGTTAAAGATTTAAAAGAAATTTTAAAAGCTGCAGACATACAAGTATGGTGTAATGATCCTTCATTTCATTGGCAAGGCGATAATTATATAGTTAGTCAATTTAATGCTTCAATATACCCTACTGATATACCGCCAAAACATTGGAAAAAATTTCATAATGATGATAATTTTGTATGCAAGCATTTATCAATGATATTTGCTCAAATTAATTTCTTTTTAAATAATATGTGTTCAATGCTAAATAGCTATTTAAAAAAACATTAAATTGAAAAAAAAATTGTACTAATAATTAATTACGAAAGGGGTATATATATATATATGAAACCTTATAAATCTTTATTTGAACAAAGAAAAGGATTTTGTTTAGAATGTAAAGAATTTAATGAAGCTGAAGGAAAATGTCCAAAATCAGGTTGTATAAAAAAACAAGGTGATAAATGGAGAATTATTTCAAATAAAACTGGCAAATTGTGGCCTCAAAAGTATGATACGAAAGAAAGTGCAGAAAAAGCATTAAAAGCTTACCATGCTAACCATTAATTAAAAAAAGATATATAAATTACTAATAAAAATAAAGAGGTTTATGAAAATTGAAAGAAAAATTTCATGGAATTCATCTTATCTCTAATTTTAATAATTGCACTTGTATTGATAAATATTTTAAAGATAAATATTATGTAAAACAATGGCTTGAACAAATTATTAAAGATTCAGGATTAACTATTCTTGGAGATTTATTTTATTCATTTGGTGAAAATGTTGGATTTACTGGAATGATAGTTTTAGCTGAGTCTCATGTAGCGATTCATACATGGCCAGAACTAAAAAAAGTAGATTGTGACGTTTATGTATGTAATGTAACTCAAGATAATAGCTTAAAAGCTGAGTATATTTATTTAGCGTTAAAAGATTTATATCAACCTGAAAATGAAAATTTTTATAAAATAAAGAGGTAAATAAAATGATACGTTATAAAAAATTATTTGAAGTACATGATAATGACAAAGTAATAACTAGTAAACCTTGCAAAAATTATAGATACGATACTGAACAATGTAGAACTGGATGTAAACATTTGAAGCTTAAACCTGGAGACCTTTGTCCTTTTTATATAAGAGCAGACACTTCAAAAGGAGAAGAAGCCCAAGAATTTTGTCTTTGTTATAAAAAATAATGAATAGCGAATACAATCAAAATTTAAAGTAACTGAGGTAGAAAATGAATGAAAAAGCTTGGGGTTGGTCATTAAGTTTAGATTTAAAAAATTGTAATCCAGTAAAAATAAGAGATGAAAATTATATACGTAAATTTATTAAAGAGTTGTGTGATTATATTAAAATGACTCCTTACGGCGATACTGTTATAGTTAGATTTGGTAAAGATCCCTCTGTATATGGATATTCTGTAATGCAATTAATCGAAGAAAGTAATATAGCGTTTCATTTTATTGAAAATATAAATTGTGTTTGTGGAGATATTTTTTCGTGTAAGAAATTTAATGCAGATGATACTATAAATTTTTGCAAAGAATATTTTGAAGCTAAAGAAGTTGTAACTCAATTTCTTGAGCGAATGCTTTTTTAAAATTTAAAAAAACAAAATAAAAATATATAATTTTTATTTCTTTTTTACTAATAAATAAACATAATTTAAAAATAAAATGATAAACAAAGAGTAATAATATGTTTGCTAATGTGATTACTGTAACACAAGGTGAATTGCTATCTGGATCAGTGTATAAGACTATTACAGATAGAGTATTCACTTATTCAGAGTCTAATGTTGTTTATACGAAATATTATAGACCTGTTGGGATACAATTCAAAAATTCCACAGGTGGGTTAATTCATTTTCTTCCTATGACAACAATAGAAAAAAATGTATATGAAATTTCAGGTTCTGCAATATCAGATTTAATTCCTGTTGCAAATAATGAATCATTTATTATTGAAAAAAATATTAAAAATGAGATTACTCATATTTTAGTGTCTGGAACATCGGGTCATAATTCTAGTTTATCAATTATAGTATTACAGGAGTAAATATGAATAAATTGAGAGAACAAGAGCTTTCTAATTCGATAAGACAAAAAATCACTGAAATTTTAGAAATTTTAAGAGACTCAACATTTTCTAATAAAGATAGTAGAGCTGAGTTTGCTACATTAATTGTTCAACTTGCTTTATCTACTGATCCAAGAGCAAGAAAAGCAATTAAAAAATTAGGTAATTATTTTACTGAATTAGGTCATGAATTACTTGGTACAAATCAAAAAATTGAACCAATTGATGCAACTTCTTCTAAAGATAGTGCATTATATAAATCAATTTTTAAATAACAGAATAAGAGGTACAACTATGAATAAGTACAAAATGTTTTTTGAAGCAAGCCCAAATAAAAAATATAAAGGGCAATTTAAAGAAGACGACGATGATAATGGATTTGGAAGCGAATTTGTTTTTGAAGAGCAAATATCTAAAATGATCGAAAAATATTTTATTAAAAATAAAATACCAGCTTCTAGAGCAAAAGAAGCAACTAGTGTAATGATGATGGTCGCTAATGGATTAATAGAAGACTCTTGTTCAAAATCATCGTTGAATGCAATTACTAGATTTGTTGATAAATTTTTATACTAATTATATATTACAAAATAAGAGGCATAATCATGAATAAGTACAAAATGTTTTTTGAAGCAAGCCCAAATAAAAAATATAAAGGGCAATTTAAAGAAGACGACGATGATAATGGATTTGGAAGAGAATTTGTTTTTGAAGAG
>Ga0208197_1002684_pt1 | contig 15334 bp, 17 predicted proteins | sample AD_JPNNA4_MetaG_FD_184444 | JGI IMG/M metagenome (GOLD analysis project Ga0208197, IMG submission 184444) | Active sludge microbial communities of municipal wastewater-treating anaerobic digesters from Japan - AD_JPNNA4_MetaG (SPAdes) (version 2) | ecosystem: Engineered > Bioreactor > Anaerobic...
GTTTCCTCCTTTCCGTGGAAAGGCAAAAATCATCGTTTTCTTGCCTTTGTGGATTTTGCCGATGCATAGAATCCTCTTTCCCGCTTCGTCCTTTTTGACTATTTCCAATTCCTTCAGCTCCATCGCACCACCTCCCTTCACCCCCCGGACAGCCCCCGATCAGATTCTTTCCTCCTCCAGCTTCTTGAGAAAGCGATCCACGGCGGTCCTTCTTTTCGTCTTCGGTTGCGGCTTATTGATTCTCTTGAGATTTTTTATAGCTTTGGTGTAGCCTTCCTCCACACAGTGGATAATGTCTTCGACCAGAATGTCGTTCACGCCGTGGAGGAGAAACAGGCACTCCAGGTACAGGGCCATGTCGATGAAGGTATCCCTGACGATGCGGGTCGCGTTTGTCGGTTTGGGGCTGTCCATGATCCTCCTCCTCAAAAAAATGCCTCCTACCTGGATACGTCAAAAAAAGTGCTCCAGGGGACAAAAAATCTTTATTGCCCATATAAAATCAGCTACTTGTAGAAATGTTTCTTTATGAGCCCCATGATCCTGAGCCGCCGGTGTTTCAGGCGGACGTAGTCGCCGGGAGCCACAACGTCCTTGAGGGATTTTCCCTTGATGAGCGTTTCCATGATCATTCGCTTGTCCTGCTTCGTGATCTTCCTGGCCCGGATCAGGTGATCCAGGAAGGCGGCGGTCTCCGTTACGATTTGCTCGATTCGGTCGTCTTCACCGTCACCGGCGGCATAGGTCCGGTTCGACTCAAATTCGTCTGTGCCGTCCCCTTTGAGGGCAACGAATCCCTCATCGGGGATCGGGGACAACAATCCCCGGACCCGGTTTCTCAGCTCCCCGACGACCCGGCCGGCCACTTTGAACGGGGTGATGGCGCTTTCCCTGATGATCTGGATGAGGAAAAGGCAGAGGTCCTGGATGAGATCCTCCCGGTCGATGCCGGGATGTCTCCGCCTTGTATGGGTGTAGATGCTCGCCAGGGCCGGGGTGAGCAGGACGATGAAAAGCGAGGCGATGTCGCGATGCCGGTTCCCCTTCCGGTAATGGGTAACAAGATCGAAGAGGATGGCGTCCTTCCAGTCCAGATCCGCCGCCTGGTCATGGAAGAAGGCGATCAGATCGCCGGGATCGGCAAAGGGGAAGAGCACCGGGCATTCCGCCCGCAGGCCCTCATAGGCCCGCCTGAATCCCCGGGAGGATAGCTCCTTCCGGAACCCGGAAAAAGATAAGCCCATGCGTCGACAGCGGCATGGGCTTCGAGAGCCTCGGAGCCTCCTCCTTTGAAATTATTTGATATTCCGGGCCTCGGGGGCCTCTAAAAGCTAATGATTCTTCTGCACTTGGAACACTGGATGGCGACCAGATGACCGACGACCCGTCTGGTCATGCGCCCACAGGGACAGGAATCGACGGCCAGGATACAGTCCGACCCCTCCTCCAGGATGATCTGCCCCCGGACCCACCTCCCGCATTCGCAGGGGTAGTCGTAGTGACCCAGGGCCAGGGGCGGCCGGGCCAGTTCGGCGAGTTTCTTTCCGTCATGGGGGCAGCGGCATTCGTACATGGTCTGATTGTCTTCTTTTCATTGCCTGGGGAAAACGCTTCGCCAAAGCACTACCCCAAGAGGATCGAAAAAGTTTCGGACAAAAAGCGGTCTTTTGGCGGTTTTTTTGTGGACAAAAAGCGGCCAACATGATCTGATCTAAAAATTAGCCGGCGTTTCCGGTACAGGAATGCAAGGCCATTCTCTAACCGGCATACTCTGCCATGCATCCTTCAGATAATTTTCATTGACATTGTTATATTTCAGGTGCATTATCTGTCGCCAGAGGACATATTATGCGCCCAAATTACAATAACAACCTTAAAACATTGGGGCCTCAATCCGTGCGCCTGGTCTCCACCCTCTATGAAGAAAACAAACCCGTCTTTCGTCTGGAGGATGTCAGAAGGATTCTGAGTCTTCAAGAACTACCCGCCAGCAATTTCGTGAGGCAGCTTGTGAACAGGGGCGTGGCTACCCGATTGAAGCCGGGCCTCTTCATCCTGGTGCCTCAGGAGTTGGGAAGGGAAAGAGAATACATGGGAAGTCCGCTCATTGTCGCCCGTGAGCTGGCCGGGGGAAAAGGTTATTACCTTTCTCATGGTACAGCCATGGAAATTCATGGGATGGTCACCCAACCGCAGCTTGTTGTCCACGTAACGACCATGGAAAAACGCCGTCCTGTTCACATTATGGGCACGGACTTTCAATTTATTACCTGCAAAAAAGAACATTTTTTCGGTATCAGCGAACACTGGGTGACCAAGCAGGAAAAAGTGATGGTCAGTGATAAGGAAAAAACCGTCATTGACGGTCTCCGGCAGCCTGAGTACTGTGGCGGCATCACGGAAACCGCTAAGGGGGTATGGATGCGCCGACAGAATCTGGACGCCGACAGGTTGATCGAATACGCCATAACAATGGATATCGGCGCCGTCATCCGCCGGCTGGGCTATATCCTGGAACTCTACGGAATCGGCTCTCCGGAAAAGCTGGAATACCTCCGTGATCATCTTACCGATACCTATGTAAAGCTCGATCCGCTCCTCCCTCCCGAAGGGAAGTTCATCAGGAAGTGGAGATTGCACCTCAATGTATCGCCGGATGAACTTTTATCCGTAGTGAGGACATAATGATACCTCAGCGAAACCTGTCGTTGTTGTCGAATCGTCTCGCCCGAAAAGGCGGCCGTCGCGTCCCGGAGGCTGTTCTCGAACGCGACTACTGCCTCTCCTGGTTTCTTATCGGATTGTCAAAAACGCCCCTCATAGATATCCTTGCCTTCAAAGGCGGTACGGCCATCAAGAAATGCTACATTCCCGATTATCGTTTTTCGGAGGATCTTGATTTTACCCTGAGGGAAGCCGTTTCTTTTGAAAAGATACAGGCGTATCTTGCCATTGTCTTTGAAAACGTTGAGAAAGCTTCCGGAATCAAGATTCAAGTCAGTCGTTATGATCGGCATTCCCATGAGAACAGCCACACATTTTTCATCGCCTATGAAGGACCTCTACCGGGAACGGCGGTAAAAGAGGTCAAAGTGGATATAACCATACAGGAAAAAATCGTCTTCCCCATTGCGTCAAATCCCGTGCTCAAAACCTACGATGAATATGAGGATCTGCCGGATGATGCAATAATCAGCATTTATTCCATCAACGAGATTGTATCGGAAAAAATCGTCGCCCTTCTTGATCCAGCAAGGAACGAGCCCCGCGATCTTTACGATTTATGGTATCTTTCGACCAACAAATATGTCGTGCTGGCCGATTTGGCCGAAGCCGTTGCGCTGAAAATGAAATTTCGGGGTAGGGAATTGATGGATGTGAAAGAGAACTTTGTCCGAAAGGAGGCGCGGCTGAAAAAACTCTGGAATGTCCGTCTCTCTGCACAAATGGCAACCTTGCCGGAATTTGATGAGGTATTCCGTGCGGCCTTGCGTGAATTGCGACAGGCGGAATTGCTGGGTTAATAAACTATAACTGCGACTTCATAACCATGACAAATAGAATTCGCTGAAGGACGGGAAGATTACTTTTTTACGGCCGGCTTATTTTTCTTCCTGGCATTGACGAGGAGTCGCCACCGTTTTAACTGATCGATCCCCCTGAATGGTCTGGATGGCACAAGGGGTGCGGGTACCGGTTTCTTAAGGGCGATGTAGTCGGCCAGTTCCCCGGTTTTGCCGTCAGCGCCCACCAGATCGAGCAGATAACCGAGTCGCTGCGCCCAGGCAATGGGAGAAAGCGCCGCTATGGAGACCAGCTCCTTTGCGTCAATACGATCTGCAAGCTCCGCCAGGATGGTGGCCACGTTGTCCAATCCTGCCGCGTGGTGAAAATAGCCGACCAGGTCAAAGGCCGTTGCCGCCGGCGTCGATATTTTCAAGTAGCCCCGGGGGGTCTTGAAATCCGCCGTCGGTATCTTTTCCATATTCTTTCTGGCGATGAATTGTACCCGTACTTTCCCGCACGCGATTTCGGGCCTGTTCCTGGCCACGACCACCTGAAAGACCTGAGGGCGCTGGTGTGCCGCGCCGTGATACTCGGCGGCACTAAGCAACCCGGAATAATACGCCTCGTGCAGATGTTCCATCAGAAATGGAATGAAATGGTCGGCCGGAAGGCAACCGGCAGCCCTGTGCTCCGGAGGAACAATGACATAGAATCCCTTGTAAGGTACGGCAAGCTCGCCTTTCTGCCGGAGGCGACGAAGCGCTGCACGGGCGGCAACCATGCCCGTGCCCAAAACCCGGACAGCCTCTTCGATGCTGAAGCAATAGCACCCGCGTGAGATCAGGTCCGTAGTGAATTGACTGGCAAGCATATGGTTCCTCGGTCAAATGAATTGCTGAGGCAAAGTAACACATTTCGTTACTTTCGTCGAGTGAAACATGCATCATTAAGTCAGGTGACGATCAAAACAGTGTCACAGGAAAATGCGAAAAAGCGGATTTTATGCGGACAAAAAGCGGCCGTCAGCTTCATGACCGCTTTGATGAAGATTATGAGACGGTTACCGTCTCACCTTGCCGTCTTGCGATTTCAATGATGGCGCTGGCGTCATCTTCAAGCCACTGCTGCTCACCGCACGGGATAGGTTCAATGCGATTGTCCGTTCGCGCCGCGAGCCGCCACAGCAGGTTGATATCCTCACGGCTGCGCCGGTCGTCGAACCTGGCGGAGACAACGAGCAGATCAATGTCGCTCCAGATATCTGTATTGCCGAACACTCGTGAACCGAACACAATGCCGAACTTTACGGCCACGCCCTGATCCTGCAACGCACGCAGATACTTGCGAACGCCGTTCAAGACTGATTCATTAACCATTGTGAAGCCTTATCTGCTATCACTTTCTTCTGTAAATTTCTTTGCGGTGGTCGACGCGAAGCACGACAATATCGTCGCCTTCCATGTCGAAGATCACACGATAATCACCGATGCGAAAACGGTAGCCGCCGAGTTCCGGGTCGGTCAGCGGTTCAGCATATTGTAAAGGATTGTCTTTGAAACGAAGGAGGGTTGTGCCGATGCGCTTTTTGAGACCGGCTTCGAGCTTGCCAATGTCCCTGACGGCTTTCCGGGTATATACGAGCCGATAACTCAATGTCCGAATACCTCGTCATGTGTCTTTACACGACCGGCCTTATAGTCCGCCCTGGCTTCCTTGATGCTCTCCAAGTATTCGGGTGAGGTTGTAGCGAGCAGTTCCTCCAGGAAGGCTTCCCGATCCCTCTTCTTCATGGCCTTCACGGCACTAATAATCTCTTGCCGTGATAAATTGACTTTGATGGCATTCAACATGGCTATATCCTTTCTATTCAACTATTCAAGACTATCGAAAATAATATCATGCATTGTTAAAATCCGCCATAAAAAACCAAAGAACCTCTTCCAGACAGGGGTGCCTGACATTCTCCACCCGGCATATCCGAGCAAAACACACGAGATCGTCAGCCCGGAAACGTTTCCGAGCAGTTTACTTGTCGCTATTCTTCCTTTGCTCTGCAAGCCACTGGCGGCCTTTATCGGTCAGGCGGTATTTCTGCAGGCGGCTGTTGGGCTTGTCGGGGATGGTCATTTCAATCAACCCATCCGCCAGGGCCGGTCTTAGATAACGCTCACGGAAGGATTTGCGGTCCTGCAGGCCGAGAGTGGTTTGCAGCGCTTCGCGGCTCATTTCTTCCTGGAGTGCCAGAACCAGTTCGCCGACTTGGGGGGTGACTTGGGGGGTGACTTGGGGGGCTGTGGTGGTTACGGCATCCAGGATCATACGGAGCATAAAGGCGATGAACGGCTCGGAATCGGTCCGGTTCGTGCTCTCCTGTAATGCTTCGTAATACTCATGCTGATGTTCGAACACCAGGCTTTCTACCGGAATGTTGGCAAATAGGGGGTTCCAGCGGGTCAGAATCAAGCTCTGCCAAAGCCGCCCCAAGCGGCCGTTGCCATCGATAAAGGGGTGGATAAACTCGAACTCATAGTGAAAGACCGAACCGGCAATCAGCGGATGGGCATCGGTTGTAGCCAACACCAGCCATCGGCACAGGTCGCTCATCAGTTGTGGTACCCGATCCGCCGGGGGAGCCATGTGGATCACTTGAGTGCCTGCCATCACGCCCATGCCGCCGCGCCGGTACATTCCGGCCTCGTCGATCAATCCCGCCATCAGCATTCGATGCGCCTCCAGCAGGTCCTTTTCCACTTCCGGCCGCCAGCTCTCGAAGTGGTCGTAGGCAGCCAGCGCGTTTCGCGCCTCCTGCACCGCGCGGGGCGGGGCGATCACCCGCCTGCCGTCCAGAATCGCGGTGATCTGCGCCTCGCTCAAAGTGCCGCCCTCGATAGCCAGCGAGCCGCGAACGGTGCGGATGCGGGTGATGCGCCGCAGCCGCAGTTCTCTGGCTCGGTCGGTGAGCACGTTCAGTCGTCCCATGGCCTCGCTGATCTGGGCGACCCGGGTCAGAATCTCTGAGGTGATGGTGTAAGGCGGCTGGTAAGTGGATTCTCCGCTCATGTTATGTCTTCCACAATATCGGTATAGCTCCTGTCATTTTCCCTCAGAGCCGGAAACCCTTCGCAGAATGGCGGCGATCCAGGCCGGCGCGTAGCGGAGATCTCTAAGCAGCACCTTTTTGTCGCTGACGGACAGCCGCTTTTGCAGATTGGCCACAACGGCATCGTCCACCTGCCTTTGCCCAAGATGGCGCAGGGCCTGGATGACCAGCCCGGAAACCTGCCCGGCGGTGGCCATGGCCCGGGGCGTCGTGTGCTTGAGCATGATGATCTGCTTGCCGATCTGGACGCGGCGTGCCGGACCGTCGGTGAGAAACACGATCTTCATGGGCACCTGATCGGAGAGCCCCAGCAGATTGGCGGCATAGCCCCCGGACGGTTGCAGAAGGATCTTGTCCCGCCCCTTGAGTGCCTTGACAATGGCGTCTATGGTCGGGGAAAGGAGGCCGAGCGCCGGATCGATGCGCGGGTAGTCGTACAGCCCGCGGGCCAGGCGGCGCAGCGTTCCTTTCTTCGCCAAGCGGTGCAGCGCCAGGTCCACGGCTTGCCGGCTCCCCAAGTCCATAAAGTCACCTGGGGTAACGACGCAACCCTTCCCACGTCCATAGATGCGGCTTATTATTTTAGAATCAATGCTTTGCATGATATGCCTGCATGAATCTTTGTAAGGAAAAGTGGCATCTTTTTCATACAAAACAAACTCATCTTCACGATGAATTTGGGATATCAAATATCAGGGGCTATGGTTATCGGTTGATGGAACATTCATCTATGTGACTACTATTGCAGCATCTTCTTGATTAGATCATTTTCACTGCAGTACGGAATAAACAATTGTTCTCTCGCCCGTGTAACTGCAACGTAAGCCAGCTTCCGGCTTTGCTCTTCCGACCATCGGTTCCCCGGCACCAGCCAGTCGATGCCCAGTAAAAAGACGCAGGCGTAATCAAACCCTTTGAGGCTGTGTATCGTTGAAATCGGTATGCTGTCCGCTGTCACATCGTAGGCGCGCTTTGATCGGTAATCCTCTGAGATCCAGTTATGCATGAGGCCCCTTTTCTCCAGCGCATCCTCCAGTAACCGGGGTAGATTCACGGCGATATCACCATCTGGAGAGCGCATTGTGTAGATCACGGCGATTTCTGCGAGGGAATATTTTTCCTTCTCACTCAGAGTCCCTATCCGATCGGCGACCCAGGAGACCATTGTTTCGTAATCTTTGAATTGTCGGACATCCGGTTGCGGACCATGCATGTCCTCAAAGATCTCAGGGAACAATTCCTCCTGATGAATTTCCCTGCTCGATTCCTGATCGCCCACGATAACCCTTTTTGCAAAATCGGCGATCTCCTTCGTATTACGATAGATCCACGATAGCCGGCGCACCCGGCCACGGGCATGTATGCCGACCGCCTTCCAGGAAGATTGCCGCTGGTAAATATTCTGATTGTCATCCAGGGCGATGGCCAGATGATCCGTCTGTGGATTTAGAAGGGCCGTGACGATTTTGAGCATGTCGTCGGAAAAATCCTGCCCTTCGTCGATGAGGATCGCGTCATAGCGGAGATTGCATGATGGTAGTTTCTCCAGGGTATCTTGGATAACCATTTCATAGTACTCTGAGTCCGCCTTTTCATAAGGAACGTCTTCTCCCGTAATCTTTGCGCAGATCTGAAAGAAGTGGCAAACCTCGACACCGCCCTTTCCAAGAGGCACATGTTTATCGGCGAGAAGACGGCGGATGTAGTTGACGAGCGTGATGTTATAGCAAACAAAGAGAATATTATGGATGGCGGGGTTGTACCGCTTCAGAAGGGCGGCCCTGTGTACCAGGATCAGCGTCTTGCCGCTACCCGAGGGACCCGTAATGATGCGGTGCCCGCCTTCATATTGCCGGGCAATGCTTTCCTGATGATGATCGAGGAGTTTCAGACGGCGGGTCGCGGTGGCGCGTTTTTTTTGAGTATCTCGATCCGGCAGGTCAATCCGCACCACAGGAAAAATCAATTGTCGCAGGTGGTTCAGTTCCTTGCCGGTCATGGAAAACCTGGGTTTGACCATGAGCATCCGCTCCAGGGCTTCCTGGAAACAGTGCCCCGTTTGATCTTCACAAATGGGCGACTGGGGGTGGAGATCATCCCAGAAGAAAATCCGCTCCGAAGGAATAACCCGATGAAGTTCTTTCTTTTCGTACTCATGCTTGTTGATGTTGGGAAAGACAATGCCGCTGTTGACCGTGACCTTGACCTGGCCATAAGAATGTGCATCTTTTGACACCAACTGGCCGTCTCGTTTAATCTTGTCCATGACCTCGCCGAAGTATTCCCGGATCTGCTGGAGGGGGTTCTTACGGGGGACCTCTTTCCCTTCGATACAAAGTGTGAAGAATTGGGGATCGGCGGCAACGATCTGGTCCAAGGCCCAGTCCTTGACCTCGAAGATGATCAGACCAGCGTCCTGTGCGTAGAGAATGAAATCCGGCTCACGCCCGGCTATATCCGGCTGATACCAGGCAATGTATTTTTCATCCGGCTTGGCGCAGCTATGAAGAAACCGATAAAAGACGCCCTCGCCTGCAGTTGTAAAATCCTGAATGTCGTCCGGGATCATCGTAGCCATCGATTATTGCCTCTCGATCATCAAATTGATAACCAATCCCTGGACCTGGTAATTCAACGTGTCCCGTTTTGAGCGGTCAGGTGCTCTTCATTATTGAAAAAGTTCAAAAAGATGATGACGATCCCAAAGGATAATGCTGCGATCTTTAGCGAAATTTATCGCATCAGAAGTGAATCCACTGGGACAAACCACAACCCCCCTTGTGCTAGTCGCACCCTTAGGTAGCACTCCGTTTAATTCTCTTATGACATCAACACCCACCGGCGATATATGATTCTTACATTGAATATAAAGGGTAATTTCCACGCCGATATCGTCATTACGCCGTGCGATCAGATCAACGCCGCCATCGCGTGTCAAAGGTGTGCTCTCTACTTTCCATTTCTTTTGCTCTAGCAGACGTTTCACATGCTCCTCGAATTCCACACCACTCATTTCTGCATAGCTTCCTTTGAAGGAGGCTTTATCCTTAGGTTGCTTTAGGTGATCAGGGGGTTCCAAACCAAACAAGCCGAAAAGCTCTTCGCTCGTCAATTTTGATTTCAGATCAATTGAAACACTATCCACCAACTCATCGAAAAGTAGCTGTTTCTCAAGCAATATTTTTTCGATCCGCTCCTCAATCGTTGCTTCGATGATATATTTATATACATTAACCGGAAAAGTTTGACCAAGGCGGTGCGCCCTACCTTCAGCTTGATACTCAACGGCAGGATTCCACCATCGATCGAAGTGAAAGACATAAGAAGCATCCTGTAAATTCAACCCCTGTCCACCTGCACGGAGCGAAAGAATGAGAACTTTATGATCTCGATTTTCCTTAAATCTTCTTATGACGGAATCTCGTTGTATTGGAGAAAGATCACCGATAAAAAGAAGGGGATTAAACTCCTCAAGCCTTGATGCTATGGCGTTCGCTCCGTACGTTGAATCTGTGAACTGTGAAAAAATTAGAGCACGATAACCTTCTGATACAATGATGTTTAATCTCTCTAACACATCATCAAACTTAATGGAGCCACCATCAATCGGACAGAAATTACATATCTGTTTCAATTTCATTATGAGCGCCAAAACATGTTCAATTCTGACAGATTCCCCACTTTCCTTTAATTGGATTATGCCTTCTTTTTCAGCCCGCTCGTAACATTCTCGTTGAGCCCCCTCCAATGATAGAGATATCTGACTCACAATTTTAGGCGGCAGTTGTGGGAGCACATCCTGCTTTTTACGGCGAAGCTGCAAACTTCTATGCACTTCTTGAAGTTCAATGCCCGGTTTGTGTCGTGGAGGTGTCTCACCTTCTTTGAGAGTCGAAACAAATTCAATAATTGAAGCAAGATCATCCTCTCGATTTTCAAGAGGTGTACCTGTAAGCGCCCAAGCCCTCCGTCGATATAACAGTTTACATTTTCGACTAATTTCCACATCCCTATTTTTAATCTTCTGAGCTTCATCAAGGATGACAACATCCCACACACGACGACGGGGGGGGGAATGTAAATTGTCAGTGCAATCGGACCTGAAGGTTTCATAACTCGTCAAGTAAATATGGGCAGGTGTTGCCCATTGCCATGTGCGCTCTGCCGCTGTGCCTCTGATGGTGGAGATGCGCAGTTCTGGAGCCCAGTGGTGGATTTCTTTACGCCACTGCCCGACCAAACTCGCCGGAACAATTAATAGACATGCCTCAATTCGGTTTTGAAGAAAAAGAATGCGTAATGCGCCTATCGCTTGTATCGTTTTCCCGAGGCCCATATCATCCGCTAGTAACAAAGCATCTCTAGAGAGCAGAGCCTTTATCCCTTCAATTTGGTAATCGAATAAAGATCCCGGCCATTCTAAAGGACCAATCTGTGACAACAAAACGTCGGTTGGTGGTTGGAGTAGATAAGCTAAGCGTTTGGAAAGGGGTATTTCTGATGGAGGCGCGTGATCGGCTTCCTTAGAAGGTTGCAGAACAACACCCGATCGCTTTTGTCCTGGAATTTGTTCACCATGAGGTTCGTCCTTCAATAGGAGGCCCACTAAGCCGACACTACCGCGTGCATAATCATCATCAGGTTGCGAACGGTTAGAAAGGTAATTGATAGGGATATTTATCGTACATGAGGGACTTAGAGATTTAGGGTATGATTGCGTATTGGTATCCGTTGTCGATACGTATTTTGGTGTAGATAAGATTACACCTGGCACAGACACTTTTTGTGGTACAAATTCATCAAGTTTCACCGGACGTCGGAAAAAACCAAACCACCGTGCTTTCGGTACATTGTCAGTGTTTCGTTCTGTCCACCAAACCGCGTTAGTGCTCATTATTTTCCTTTGTCTGGGTAGACTTCCTTAAGTCCGATAAGAGCCCTTTCGAATGGTTCCATGAGTAAGCCCTTCGACGACAACGTCTGCAAGAGTCTCAATTCCGTCGATCCGTCGGATGGCCTCGCCGGATACCAGAAGAGATTCATGGGTTCTTCCGCTTCTATTCTATCTTGGATTTCGGTTGCCGAATACGGCTGGGCTTTAATAGCCGGAGCTATTCTGCAGACGGGAAGAGATAATTGAATATCCTGACAAAATATCTCGCTGCTCACCTCTTCAGCGAGACAAAGAATCAAACGTGGCACTTTCGGACATAAAGAGAGCAATGTGACAGTTATTTTTTTTATTGCATGACGACGAATATCCGCTTGTCTCCATAAAAATGTGTGCGGCGTTTCTATTCGGTTATAGGTAAATTCTATCGGCTCTCCGCGTGCATTAATCAAAAATAATGCAGCTAGATATCCAGATGAATCTTGTGCGGGTTGAATCTTAAGATATCCAGCAAGCCCCAAATCCTTCAGTTCATCAGCGTCATGATAAGGGATGGGCATTTCATGTAACCTCCCGTCTTTTACAATGACTTTTCATTGCTGTTATCGGATGTCTCCTCGGTTTCTACTTCTAATTCCTTATCCTCCGTATAGTCTTGTTTGATTTGTTCGACTTCAATGTCAGGTTTATATGTTTTGTCGAGACGTTTTAGATCCCATTCTGTAATCCACCCTTTAACATATTGACGCATTCGCGTTGTTGTCATCCGCTCGATAGTGGGCACATGCGATGGGGTCCATTCATAGGCCTTAGCATGTATAGCCCGTATTTTTTCATAAGTCTGATTTAACGCTTCGCTGTCGGGGGATTTTAATCGGATCGATTCATTTTGAATAACCCGCATTCCTCGTTCAGCCTGGCTTGCCAAAAGAAGATCGCTTTCTGTTCCTTTCGCCCTCAATTTTCCTGGCACTTTTTCAAAGTCATCATTCCCCACCAAGATTATGCTTTGGAAGTCCTCAGTAATAGCAAAAACGGTCGTCAATCCCGGATAAGTTGAATCTTCGAGCTTGCCCATCCATCTTGCCAGTTCCCCATAGGATTTTGCTCTTTGCAGAAGCGAGTATCTTCCTATCAATTCTGCCTCGTCAATCAGCAACACCCACCCGGCATAATCAGCAGCGATAATTAAGCGGGAAGCAAATTTGAACGACTGCCAGGCAAGCTCTTTTGCCGATATATTATCAAGTTTATATGTGACCTGTTCACGACATGCCTTGAGGTATCTCTTTATTTCACCTGTACCGATCTTATCCCCTGACCAAAATCGGATAATGCGATTGCTGACTTCAGGATCGTTTGGCATTCGTTCAAATAAGAATAGGGTGGCAGCAAATCGTGCATTAAGGCCACTCTTGGTGTGTACCCATCTGTATAAATCCGCATAAGGTTGGCTGTTGAAATGCAGGGCTGTAGCAATTTCTGTCATAGCGTTGCCCCTTTTCCCGGGGACAAAAGCTGCGCCTACTGCGGCACGATATAGCTTCGCCGGATCAAAAAGTGGCGTTTCTTTGCTAATGACAATCTTGCTGCATACAAAGTTCTTCTCCAAGGCCAGGTGCATCAGGTATTCAAGAAGATGGGATTTACCAGAACCAAAATCGCCTGCTATCATCATCCCTTCGTTATTGCCTCCTGTGACAACAGCTTGCTGCACATTTTGCAGCTTTTCTCGAAATTTATCTTCAATATCTGGTTGATTACAGCCTAATGCAAGTACGGCATCTCGGTTAGGCACACCATTGCGTAAAGCTTCTATTGCCCGGCGATTACTCACTTGTTCGTCGAAATTCATATGAATACCTCCCACAATGATCCGTATTCCGAATTCTTCAATTAGTGGACAAGCGAACCAACGAGGCTAGTGGATTTTGCTTTCGCTTGTCTCTAACTTCATCCCAGATCCTCAATTTAAGCGCGTCATACCGATTTAAGCCTCTTCTATCGTCATTTAGGAAATCTCTCGACGCAAGCACTATGAAAAGCATACCCTCCATTTCATCCGTTCCATCGATGAATTGACGAAGGACCTCGTAGGCATCAAGCAATGCCGGGATCGAATAGAAAAAGCCATCGTCCGGATTTTTTGATCTTGTTGAAGTGAGATAACGTCTGATGTCAAGCATAACAACAAGGCCGCTTTTGCCGTTGATTCTTAGCCAGTGGGAGAGGGAAAAAAGCATATGCCGAGCGTTGTGCCTGGCAATCTTTTGGAAAATGAGCGCTTCCTTTAACGTTGAGATCAACCGAAGCTCACCTCGCAGCCATTCCTTTACCGCGTTGCTTAAGAAGGGGGATGGCCCCGCGGGATTAAGCTGATCCAAACAGAGACGTATCATCGCAATTCTGAATTCCTGGCTCATCTCAAAATCGTGAAATATTTCCTTTTCAAGCCATGAATTCAAATCTTTTCGTAAGAATTTTTCCTCACGTTTGTTGATTGCTGCAATATTCTCAAGATCAAAATCCTCCCGGTGTATCGGCAATTCATAACCATTTTTCATGAACAATTTCCTGACGAATGAATGTGCCAACTCATCCCAATCGATCTGACGAGCCACTTCATGAAATAACTTGTCAATCATGTGTATTTTCGTTGAAATTGCATTGACATCGACAAAAAGATAATCTTCTTTCTCTGAGCATTGACGTAGAGGATCAAATACCTGCTTTTCTTCAATCTCCTCCATAGGGACTACAAATTTTACCGCCGCACCGCCACGTTTAACAAAGTCATGTAAATATTCATTACAAATAATGTCCAGCCAATCATCATATTTTAGATACATAGCTCACCCCTCCTAAAACTTCGAAAAAGCAATGCCGAAATACATCTTTTCTTTGCCCTCCTGGGTGACCACACGCACCGTGCGCGACTGTGATTTTGTACCTGTACTCGCGGGTAAGCTTATCACGAACCCGTCTTTGGTCATCGTTACGCCGCTCTGATCAAGAAGATAAACATCTCTACCAAATTCCTGCCTGGAATAATCTTTGGACTGTCCCGGAAGTAATGTTAATAATTTAGAATTTCGATAAGAGGTATGACTATTCCTTTGCCGACCTGATCTTTTCCACGACTGCTTATTAAGATCTCGTATGCCGAAAACATACTTTCCATAAAGGCCTCAGGCTTGAATCGGACAGGTTTATTCTGCAACGCCTTGAGATGACTAACAAGGACGGACGGCCGTACGCGTTTCTCTTTTGCTTTATCAATTTGAACTGCAAGCTCATTGGGAATGATACGTACAAGGAAGGGATAACAATATAATCTTTCATCCTGTTCAAAGATTCTTACCCCAAACGATTTAGACATCTCCAATATTTCTTCTAAGTAGGCCCTGGAGCCGATGTAGTTTTCTGCTTCAAAGCTCCAACCATCCTTTGTATTTGAAAATTGTTGCTTCAGTGCAGCGATCGCCTGCTCGGATGAATCAATCGCCCTTTTTAATTCTCGGAGGCTGCCTGCTTTGATCGAACCTCTTAATTTCTTCAATGAGCTAACGACTGCATTGGCAGCTTTCAATGATGCATCAACATCGGCTTCAGTTTTTGCGAGCGCTTTTTCGAGACCGTTCGGATTCATGTATTCCATTTTGCCTCCTTTCTCTCAGCAGTAATTGTGTAATCACAAATTCATAGACGAAAAAAGAATCTGCAAATAATCGTAATCCTTTTTCTGCTCCTGAAACAAAATATGCTTCTCGGCAAATCTCGCCCTGTCCCAGGTGCCGTTGTCGTAACGTTTATACAAATCGTCGTACGGCGTGGCG
>Ga0208197_1002692_pt1 | contig 15304 bp, 12 predicted proteins | sample AD_JPNNA4_MetaG_FD_184444 | JGI IMG/M metagenome (GOLD analysis project Ga0208197, IMG submission 184444) | Active sludge microbial communities of municipal wastewater-treating anaerobic digesters from Japan - AD_JPNNA4_MetaG (SPAdes) (version 2) | ecosystem: Engineered > Bioreactor > Anaerobic...
GTGCATTTTATGAGGCCCGAGGATAAAGATGTGCAATCGTCAAGGGGTGTTATGTGACATATGCAATACTTGAGTGAGTAGTGTTTGCTACATAGCTGGCAAGTATACTTGCACATATATGTGACATTTTTAGGCTAACGAAACAACTTTCGACTATGATACCCAAAGCGAGGCTATCTAATGTATTACCTCGATACGAACATGTGCATCTATTCTCTTAACGGCAGATTCACATTCCAGTCGATCAAAGCGAAAACTATCTCGACACCGCTATTCGATAAGAGTATCTGCCCAAAGTGCTTCCAGGAACACCTTGACTGGAAGGATTTCGATACCTTCCGATAGGCGCGGCTCTGGAGCCTGACAGACCAGAATGCGATGTTTGAAGGTGGCTTCATCCGCAATGGCGATAAGCCCTTTTAGATGACGGTACTGCGGTAATTCAGCCGCTTTGACTTCTATGGCGATTCCGTCTCCAACGATGAAATCGACTTCTTTTTTATCCTGAGTTCTCCAGAAGGTCAGCGGCCTGTCATCGCGATGGTAATCGAGCCATGCGCGAAGTTCTTCATAGATGAAATGCTCGAACGCTTTACCGTATTCATCGGTGCCTGGAGAAATCGATTGAATTCCTGCAAGCGCATTCCTTACTCCGATATCAAAGAAATAGCACTTCCCGGTCGAGGCTGGTTTACGCTTCTTACCGCTTTTCCATGGTTCTAGCATTTCTCCAATGAGCGTATCGCTGAGGACCGAGAAATATTCGCGCACCGTGCGAGCCGGAACCGCGGCATCAGAACTCCAGGCTTCAAAATTGATTTGCTTTCCGGAATAGAGTGCTGCGCTGTGCAAGAACCTTGAAAAAGCGTCGAGCCTTCGCGCTGCGCCTTCCGCGGCTATTTCTTCTTTAAGATAGGTTCCCGAATATGCTTTGAGGTCTTGCCATGGCTCATCGGAGTCGTAGATGGCGGGGAGGCTCCCAAAGGTGAGTATACGCTCTACGTCATAGGCGCCAATCTCAGAAGAAACCAAAGGGTGAAGCCGGCGCACTCGTGCCCTACCGCCAAGCAGATTGATGCCGGCTCTGCGCAATTTTCTTGCACTCGACCCAGTGAGAATGAAGCGAAGATGTTTATCTTCGATGAGTGAATGTACTTCATCGAGCAAAATAGGAAGTTTTTGCACTTCATCGATGATCACGGTGGTTCCTGGGGGCAACGTTTCAAGCTCTTCCCGCAGGATGGAAGGTCTCACTGAGAGCCTGAGGAAAGTGTCTGAGCGCAATAGATCGTAATATTTCGCCTCCGGAAATGTCTTCTTCAAAAGATAGGTTTTGCCAGTCAGGCGCGGTCCGAAGAGAAAGAAAGATTTTCGTTCCCTCATAAGATCGAGTTTCCGAGCATATTCCATGGAAGCAGTATACAATGACTTTACAAAATCCGCAACCATGCTGCGGATTTATTGCATTTTTCAGCATAATATATGCTGATTTTTTGTAATTTTCCGCAATAGAAGCGCGAAGGTAAACGGAATCGCAGCCCGGCTCTAGACTGCTGCGAAAATTAGCGCAGACCATCAGCGTCATTGACTTCAACAGCTTATAGAGTAAGATGAGCCTTAGTTAAGGATGCAACGATGCCACAAAGACGAAGACAACCAAGAAAGGGCAATAATCACACCCAAGTCCCCTTTAGCCAAAAACTTATACTCAACCAGTGGGTTCTTTCTCTTTTCAATGTCAAGAGTTTCGAGAAGCTCGCGGATCTTTTGCGCGACGACGGGCTAGAAGGGCTCAATGAAAACAATGTCTCGCACTTCCACGAGGCGCTCATAAGTCGATTTTACAATCTACCACAGTCGTTTAAGGATTTGTTGCTCGAATACGATCAGAATATTGTGCGCCATACGCAACGCTTGAGCGAACAGCGCGTACTCCATGGAGAAAAGCCGCTTGTCTGGAAGTATTTTCAGTATCTATCGTTGCTTTTTACTGAAATCTATCTGGACCGATACTTTGCCAAGCCAAAAGACTTGCTTGCAGAGCTCAACCAGTGTGTCGAGCGCTATAACGCCGGTTCCGACGGCCAGGGTCGGGAAGAAGCCGATCTGCTTCAACCATTTGACCTCGGCGCCGATGCCACAACCCAACTAAACAAAATAAGCTTTTGGATGGCGACGGGCAGCGGCAAGACGCTCATTATGCACGCCAATATCCTGCAATATCTCTTTTACCTCGAAAAACATGACCGAAGGCGCGATATCACTCATATTATTTTGCTCACCCCAAATGAGGGGCTTTCTCAGCAGCACCTGCGCGAATTCGAGCGGTCCGGTATCGATGCGGACATTTTCCAGAAAGAAGGCAGCTCGCTTTTTATCGGGCATGCGGTCGAGATCATAGAGGTTACGAAGCTTCGTGAAGATTCCGGGGAAAAGACCATAGCGGCCGAGTCTTTCCTCGGCAACAACCTCGTACTTGTCGACGAAGGCCATCGCGGTGCCTCAGGAGGCGGCGAGGGCGCCTGGATGAAATATCGCAACCAAATTTGCGAAAACGGCTTCTCTTTTGAGTATTCGGCAACCTTTGGCCAAGCGGTAAAAGGCGATCGCGATCTTGCGGACCAATACGCCAAGAACATCCTTGTTGACTATTCTTATCGATACTTTTATGAGGACGGCTTTGGCAAGGATTATCAGATTCTGAATTTGGACGAAGAGACCGAGCGTGGCCATCTTGAACTCTACCTCACGGCGTGCTTACTCACCTTCTATCAGCAACTCAAGCTGTATAAGGACGAAGCTTCCGCTTTGCGTCCTTTCCTTGTAGAAAAACCGCTTTGGGTGTTCGTGGGTAGCAGCGTTACAAAAACGCTCTCGTCGCGCGACGCGAGCGATATTGTCGACATTCTGAAGTTCTTTGCGCGATATGTGCGCGATAGGAAGGCCTCGATCCAGCGCATCCAGGAGGTACTCACCCGCGGGCTCGTGGCCGCCGATGGTCGCAATATCTTTGAGCGGCGGTTTGTCTATCTTAACACGCGGGGCTTTTCCGCCGAGGCAATCTTTGACGAGACGCTTGCAATGATTTTCAATGCTCCTGCGGGTGGCCTTCTCTACCTCGAGAACTTAAAGGGGGCCGAAGGAGAAATCGCGCTCCGTTTGGGAGCCGAGAATCAGGAATTTGGCGTGATCAATGTGGGTGACGATGCGAGCCTTCTCAAACTCTGTGCCAAGAATGGACTCGAAACAGGAGAGCGCGAATTCTCTGGCTCGCTTTTTCAGACCATCAACGATCAGGAATCATCTGTTAACCTACTCATCGGGTCGAAAAAATTCACCGAAGGCTGGTCGAGCTGGCGCGTTTCTACCATGGGACTTATGAACGTCGGTAAAGGCGAGGGCGCGCAGATCATTCAGCTTTTTGGCAGAGGCGTTCGCTTAAAAGGATATAACCTGAGCTTGAAGCGCAGTTCCGCGGTAGAATTGCCGCCCGATCTTGCCCGCCCGCAGCATCTGGGAGCGCTGGAAACGCTCAGCATTTTCGGCATACACGCCAACTACATGGCGCAATTCCGCGAATACCTCAAGGACGAAGGACTGTCCCCCGACAAGGAGCAGGAGGAAATTCTTTTGCCGGTTATAAAGCGGGACCAAGTGCCTCATCTCAAGATGGTGCGGCTCCAAAAGACCATCAATGGCATTCAAACTGACTTTGGTGATGCTTTCCGAAAAGCTGCGCCTATACCGACGTTGTGCAGGCCCGATCCCAAGGTCGATCCTGCGTTCGAGTTGTTTCTTAAGAACAAAAGCGTGGTGAATTGGTATCCGAGAATTCAGGCCATGAAGTCAAAGGGCTTGCTAGGCGAGCAAATGCAATATCAGCCCAATGAAGCACACCTGACGGCACAGCATGTTGCATTCCTCGATTTGGACGCGCTCTATTTCGAGCTTGAGCGTTTCAAAGCCGAACGCGGCTGGTTCAATCTCAACATTCCACGCTCAGTCATCGGCGAACTCCTTGTCGATCCATCGTGGTATACCTTGCTCATTCCAAAGGCCGAACTTGCATTTGGTTCGTATGAACGCGTGCGTACCTGGCAAGAGATCGCGCTCGCGCTCCTCAAGAAATACCTGGACCACTTCTATAGCTTCCAGAAGCAAAAATGGGAGTTGCCGCATCTTGAAGTGCGCTATTTGGAGGCTTCCGATCCCAATTTGCTGGGCGTTGGGGAAAAACCCAGCGATCCTTACTATCGCGTGGCGGTGGACAAGTCGGATCAAGAGCTCATTGCAAGTCTACGACAGCTGAAGGAGAGAATTGAAAATCGTTCTGAAACCGAATGGAATTTCCGAAATTTGGATGCAATCTGGTTCGCGGGTCACCTTTTTCAGCCGCTCTTGATAATCGATACCGATAGACCGGGATATTCTGCTGAAGAAGGCACAGGTGGGCACCTCAAATTGGAGATCAGCCCTGTGCCCCTCAACAGGGGCGAAGGCCAGTTTGTACGCGATATTAAGGAGTTTTATGCCCGAGAGAAAGCCAAGGGCGAGGCCGGTTTTTTTGCGCACCGAGAGCTTTTTATGCTGCGCAACTTGAGTAGGGGCAAAGGCGTGGGCTTTTTTGAAGCAGGCAACTTCCATCCCGACTTCATGCTATGGCTTGTCGATGCGGATGGCCGCCAGCACGTGCGCTTTGTCGATCCGAAAGGAACAGAGCACATCGAGTTTACGGATGCCAAAATTGATTTCTACCAAACCATCAAGGACATCGAGAAACGCCTTGCCGACCCTGACCTAACCCTCGACTCGTACATTCTTTCGGATACATCCTCCATGGACATGATGCTGCACTGGAACGTCGACAAAGCCAAGATGCTTGCACATCATGTAGTTTTCCTGTACGAGGATAAAGAGCACTACCTACAGACGATTCTGGCAGATAATAAGGAAGATTTCCGTCCACAAGCATAGCGTAGCAAAAACTTATCTCTCGCCATCGATCAAGGTCAAAATCTAAGGATGTGCCACTACAAGGATGCACAAAAAGGTTCAGTCCAATTTCCTAATTGTCCCATCGCGGTAATACTCGTACAGCTCCACAATATCAGTATCTTCTCTGCTCGTAACAACGACAAAGGTGCTCGCTGCAGGATGATCGGGATTCTCGTCGATCCAGGTGCCGCTGTTTACGTAATATTTTCCTTCAGCATTAGGAAGTTTTCTAAGCATTGGGTTGTGAGTGTGCCCGAATACCACTACGTCGACCTTCCAATTCGTGTTCTCGAGGTACTGTTTCTTCGCTTGCTTGAAGAAGTACTCGCTGTCTAGCGCGCCAGCTACACTCTCCGCGAAGGAGGTCTTAATCGAGACCAAGTTGTTTTCCTGAATCTTGTCCCAGTCTCGCTGATAGTTTTTGAAGAGAGTTGGCGCGCTAATAGTTCCATCGGCTTGGACAACAGGGTAAAAATCCTTGATGGAGTATTTTCCATTATAGCCATTGATTTTTATATCGATCACGCGATCCTCGAAACGTTCAAAGGGTGTAATTCGGTTTATCTCGCCGCTCCAGATCCTGTAGTATAGATAAGCGCCGTACTGGTCTGGATCGGTTTTTGGATCTGGCACTTTGTCAATCTCCGGATAATCTTTCTTGATCATTGGCTTGCCTTGCAGAACCCAGCTGGCGGCAATCCTGGCGTAGAAATAGCCCGGTGGGAGGATAGATGGCGCATCCCCTGTTATATCTTTGTTTGAGACGCTGTCGGGCGCGGAAAAGACATCATATCTATGTCCATGCTCGATTATGATCTCGTCTCGGACCCCGGTCACGTATTTTCCTAATCCATTGACATCTCTTGCTTGGTTGATCCTGGGGAGAGCCTTGTCTAGTATATCGCCTTCCAATGTCATGTCATGATTACCGGGCACATAGGTCAGCTTTATGCCTTTCTCCATCAGGGCTTTGAGTTCATCAAAAACCGCCTGATTGTTCTTTACGACTTGCCAATAGAATTTGCTCGAATCGCTATACGCGGGGTAGGTTAGCGGAAGGTACCATTCATCGAGGAAATCGCCAGCTATAACCAATTCTCCTACATCCTCTGTATTCTGGAGGCGTTTCAGGAACTCGATGAATACCGCTCGGTTTTTAAGGTTTTCAGAGTATTTGTCTAGTACTCCCAGATGAATATCGCTAACTACGACTACTTTATCTTTTTTCGCGTCTTGGGTTGTCCACAATGCCGATGAACTTAAAGGGGTGTTGCTTTTCGTCTCTATTAGCCCTTCCAAACCAAAGGCTTGCAGCGCTGCAACTGCAAAAAGGAATAGAACCATCAATTTTTTCATCTTTTTCATCATTCCGCCTCCAATAGAAAAACATATTGCACGTGCACACGGCAAAGATGGTGTAATGTAAGGCGGATTGGTTCGTCAAGGCCACTTTTAGTAAGAATCATATTGGAGCGTCGACCCATGACAGTCATAGGAGCAACGCTCCCAAGGTCACTTTTAGTAAGAATCAAATTGGAGCGTCGACAAAGATGAAATGCTTGCACATCACATTGCATTTCTCTATGAGGATAGGGAGAGCTATCTAAAGACTATTTTGATGGGCAATGTGGAAAATCATAGTCAGCAAGAAATAGAGGAACAAATTTGATAAAAGTCCAATATCAAAAAGTAAGATTCCCCTCGCGCTGTTTGATAGATTCGAAGGAAAGAATGTCTATTTTATCGATTCGACAGACTTGACAGGCAAAGTTAGCGAAAGGTCTTATCCGATAGAATTATAAAAAATCATTGAATATGGAAGATTGATTGTCTACCGTTAGAGAATTTGCCTAGAAAATTCGCCAAAAAGAACAAAAAGAAGATTAAGAATATCGAAAGACTGCCTTCATGGTCCGTTTTTAGGACGCCATAATCAAAGCCTGGCTTGAGTTATAATCTATGCCAATTAATAAGCAGCTCTTAGCTCACGATCTTGCAGGTCGCTGGATTCCTAATTTCTTCATTTTGCTTTGAAGGGTGCTGGGTTTGAGACCGAGTATTGCGGCAGCTCCATCGGTACCATAGATTTTTCCATTGGTTTGCATGAGGATCTTCTCGATATGATGTTTCTCGATTTCCTCTAGTGATCCTATTTCGCTTTTTTCTATGAGCACATTCTCATGCATCGCTTGTCTTTGGTCTCTATAGGAAATTATATGCTCTGCGTGAATAATGCCTCCTCTTGCAAGAATAGCGGCACGCTCTATGCTATTTCTTAGCTCGCGAACATTGCCATACCAGGGGATTTGCAAAATCTTGTCTATCGCTTGATCGGAGAATTCCACTAAGCCATATCCTGGCCTTTTTCTTATTTTTTCTAGGAAATATTGAGCAATGAGTATTGCATCATGATCGCGTTCGCGAAGGGGTGGAAGGTGAATTGGGAAAACATTTATCCTATACCATAGATCTTCTCGGAAGTTGCCTTTTGTCATTTCATCTTCGAGATTTTTGTTCGTTGCGGCGATGATACGGACATCGACATGGAGAGGATGCTCAGCTCCGACGCGCTCTATTATGCCATCCTGTAATACGCGCAAAAGTTTAGGCTGAATCTCGAGCGGCAAATCTCCCAATTCGTCGAGAAAAAGAGTACCACCATCGGCAATTTCGAATCGGCCTCGTCTGGAGGTAGTAGCGCCTGTAAAAGCCCCCTTTTCATGACCAAAAAGCTCGCTCTCGGCAAGTGTGGTCACGAGGCCGGAACAATTGACAGCTATAAAGGGGCCTTGATTTCGGGTCGACATCGCATGAATGGTTCTTGCTACTTGTTCTTTGCCAGTGCCAGTCTCCCCCGTAATGAAGATGGGGAGCTCTGAAGCCGCGACAAGTCGTATATCATCCAGGACGCGCATCCATGTTGGAGAAACGCCTATGAGGTCATGAAATACCTGTGCATTCTCATCGAGTAGTCTATTTCGTTCATCGAGAATCACACGAGTGCGTTTCAAAAGATCTGTAGAAGCGTCTGTCTGAATAAGCGACACCGAAATAAGTCTCGAGATTGTTCCAACAAACTGCACAATAGATGGTGAGAATCGATTACAGGAACGATGGTCAATGGTAAGCATGCCCACAAGAAGGTCTTCAATATAGAGTGGCGAAACAAGGCATGAATGCCCGGATGGCAAATCGATAATTCCGTAATAAGTATCTATATGTGCTTCCGACTGATGGAAAAGCTTAGGTCGCTTAGATTGGAGAATCTCTGCGATATCTTTACGCTGATCGAGACTAATAGAAAAATTTTCTAGTGCTGGTATTGCTAGCGGACCGAAAGCTTTTCGGACTCTAAGCACATTTCCTTGTTCGATGGATAAAACCACAGCAAGCTCGTAGTCGACTAGTTCTTTCAAGGATTGAAATACTATCTCGAGTACTCTATCCGGTTGCAGCAATTGGGTTCTCGCGCCTAAAGACAACAATCCCAAAGGAGCATTATTGGGATAGAGTACCGAATTATCAGTATCCAACGACATACAGTCATTTAATACCGATATTTCGGTGCTGTCAAGATAACTCTCTCCTTTTATCCTATGCTCTTACCCATCAGTGAATGATAATCATCTGAAAAAGGATTGAGCGATAAAGACTTAGAAATTTAAAGACCCTTATTATTTTTTGCAGATAATTGGCACTATTCTTGCTTAAAATTCTTGTGCCTATTTCTCCCAAAGAGAATAGGATGCATCACAATGCAGAAATCTTGTTCTAAAAGGAGAGTTGCTATGGAACAACAAGCAGTACATATGCCGCTTTTAGGGGATCCATTCCCTCAGGTCAGCCTTCAGACTACGCAAGGAATGCTAAATCTACCTGGAGATCTTAAAGGTTCGTGGTTCATTCTTTTCAGCCATCCCGCCGACTTTACCCCTGTGTGCACAAGCGAATTTGTAGCTTTTCAGAAACTGATTCCAGAATTCGAAAAGCTCGGCGTCAAGCTGATCGGAATGTCGATAGATCAAATAACAAGCCATATCAAATGGCTAGAGTGGATAAAGGAAAAGCTCGGTGTCGAAATAACCTTCCCTCTTGCCGCAGCAAACGATGCTATCGCAATGACCCTTGGCATGCTTCACCCCGGGAAAGGCACTAATACTGTGCGAGCAGTCTACATTGTAGATCCGAATGGCATTATTCGTCTTATACTCTATTATCCACAAGAAATAGGACGATTTATGCCAGAGGTTCTTCGAGCAGTAAAGGCATTACAGATCTCGGATAAGAATCATGTCAGCATGCCGGCAAATTGGCCAAATAATGAGCTAATTGGCGACCACGTGATTATTCCGCCGCCAAAGACAGTTGCCGAGGCGGCAGATCGCCTTCAGCATTATGAAGGCTTCGATTGGTGGTTCTGCCACAAATCGCTGTAGAAACATCCTTGAAGGGTTAACCATCCCGCATGTATGAGGAACATCCAGTATCAATCTTGCTATTGTTAGGCAGAGCGCTCGAGTATGCGCTCTGCCTTAAGGATCTGAGATAATTTTATGGGTAAACCAATCTCTCTTCATTATTTCTGAGGATACATATCATGCTTTTCACTATTTACTGCCTCTGATTGGCTGTATATGATACTTTTAAAGGACAAGCTCAAATAATAGAAATTTGGAGGAGGAACAACAATGAAAGGAGATCCCAAAGTAATCGATGTGCTCAATTCCCTTCTGGCGGATGAATTGACCGCAGTTAACCAATACATGGTACATTCCGAGATGTGCGATGACTGGGGATATGAGAAGCTTCATAAGTCCATCGAGAAACGAGCTATCGATGAGATGAAACATGCAGAGAAGTTGATTGGTCGTATCCTTTTTTTAGAAGGCATACCGATTGTCAGTAAGTACAACGAAATCCATATTGGTGCAGATGTATCCGAGATGTATAAAAACGATCATTTGGCGGAAGCGGATGCGATAAAGAGCTATAATTCAGCCATCGCCCTTTGTGGAGAAGCTCGGGATTATGCTACGCGCGATATTCTAGAAGCGATTCTCAAAGACGAAGATGCCCATATCGATAATATCGAAGCCATACAGGATGAAATCAAGCAGATGGGCATACAGGTTTTCCTTTCCATGCAGCTAGGCTAGCTCTTGCTATATTATTGAATAAAAAGGCTATATCGCAGCTGTTTATGGTCGCATGACAAATTTGTGCAGGGTTAGCTAAGCAGCATTGCAAAGTAGGAGCGCACAGTGGCGCACGGCAAATTTGTGCAAAGCTAGCTAAGCAGCGCAAACTTGACAATGCTATTAGACAGCCTAAAAATATATCATTCTGCCAAAAGTCGTCCTGACAGGTATCATTGTTAGTTTTATCTCGCTTGCATTTCTGCTATCGCTTGTGTTTCTCTACTGGACACCTACATTATAAATCATGGAGCTGGAATGGGAATGTAGCCTCTCTATTCGTTATGTCTTCGCGGTCTTTAGGTCCACGGGAGAAAGCGCCATAGCTTATTCAGAGGCCTAGCTTTCCTTCTCGTCTTTGTCGAGCGACTCCTAGGAAATATTCATCCGTATGTTGGGCAATCTCGGGGCGGTACGTATTCCTGGCGGCGTCGCGATCGGCTTCCGTGACGATAACGACCCTTTCATTGGCTGCCAGTCCTTTTAGAATGCCTTTTGCCGATTCTCTAGGCGAAATGGCGGAAGCGGGAGGGCCTCCGACATTATCCCAAATTGAGGTGGCAACGGAGCCTGGAATAACGGTTGAAAAGCGGATATTCTCGTCCCAGAGTTCATAACGCAGCGCGCCGGTAAGCCCAAGCAAAGCGGATTTTGTGGCACAGTACATACTTTGCTCCGCCATTGGCGAGTAAACGGCACCGGAAGCCGTGTTTGCAATATGGCCGCCTCCCTGCGCCCGCATGATGGGCAGAACCGCCCGAATGCCATGGAACGCGCTGAAGAAATTTACATCGAAGGCAAAATTCCAATCCTTGTCAGTTGTGTCGTCAAAACGCTTCCACAAGCCAAGGCCTGCGTTGTTGAAAAGAAAATGAATCTGGCCTCCTCCGAATCTAGCTGCTTCCGCGATCATCGCTTCCACACTTTCTTTTTGGGAGACATCCGTCTGGATTGCAAGCACTTTTTTGGGGTATGCAAGCTCTAGTCGTTGGCTTTCCGCCTTCAATTTCTCGCCGTTAAGGTCCGCCATGACGATGGTTCTTGCACCATACTCCAAGAGCAACTCACAAAGCGCGAGGCCTATGCCTGAAGCGGCACCGGTGACAACGGCAACTTTGTTTTCGTAGTATTTCGTGTATTCTTCCATAATTTATGACCTCCTTTGGATACCACTATTCACCGATGGATACCATTTCTTATTAGACTATTTGTTGCTGCGGACATACTGCCGAGAGCGACTTTAACTTAAGACACGCCCTCGCGCTTCCGTCAAAACTTGCTCGCCTTGCGTTATCACGATAGGCGCTATGTCGAGTATGGGCAGCTCTGCCACTTGATCGATTATGTAGTACTGCAGCGGGTTTTGTGCCCAGGTCAAAGCGGTCCATTTCAACGTTCCTGTCCCAGTCCAGCCGACCTTTGGGGTGCGGTGCATTGGAAAGAGAATCGGTTGACTCAAATCCGCTCCCGGAGCGCCCACTTTTGGTATATAGCGCCACCCAATGGTATTGAGGTCGGTGTCCATTGCCTTTACTTGATCCCCGCTCATGGCTGTCTGCCTAATCGCTTCCAACTCTAGGAACGTTTTGCCCTCAAAACTCATGCAAGTTCGGAAGTTGTCGGCAAGAATATGTAAATCTTCAATGTCGGCATAAATCTTGGGGACGCCCATCATGTTCCCTGTCAGAATCGGCGTTGTCTTGTTTTCCCACATGACGAGCACAAATATCCCTTCCAGATGGTCGTGACGGCCATTGAACCGTACCGGAACGGTAACACAGACTAGGTTGTAGGCCGAGCCGGCCATCCATTCGACCTGTCTGCACTGCTGATATTCAACGGTCAATTCGGGCTTTATGAGCTCGAGACCTTCCGGCAGGTAGTTGGAAAGCTTCTCGGCGTCCGTGGTGTAGCAAAAGTCGATCGTAACAACGTCGTCGTAAATGGCTTTGGCATCGGGATCGAAAGGAACCCCGCCAAAGTGTGCTGGCATTTTGTAGCATTTTCCTTCTTCAAACTTGAACATCCTAAACCTCCTTGCAAAGATACATCTTATTTGGCAGCTTCCATCTCGCTGCGCATTGTATCCAGCATGAGTAAGATGTGGAGAAGATAGAGGAGCACACACCCATTTGCAGCAAGGATTACACCGATAACCAGCCCTGGAACCATGCCAGGAACGAGCATCGACATGCCAAAAAGGATTTGTAGGAGGTTGAGGGTAAGCTGTGTTGCAAAGAGCTTAGTGAGTATTGGGGGAGTGGGTTTGCGCGGTTCCTCTGGGCGTCGCTGTTTGGAAGGCAGCATTTTTGCCAGAGCTAGTACGCCGCCCAAAATATTGAGGACGCCGACAAGAATTGTCAGAAACTGTACCAAAATTTCTGGAATGATGCATGATATAGCTCCCAATAGGGCAAAAAGAAGACCAAACGCAAGCACTATCCAGCTGCGCGGAAATGGGCCAATTGGAGTGTTTCCGAAGGCAAGCATCTGGATAGCGAAAATTACCATAAGAATTCCTAACTGTGCGCTTGCTGAAAAGGGAAGTATGCCCAAATTGACAGGAATCAACACAATGCCGATGATCACCATGAAAATACCAGTGAACAATATCATCACCTGCTCGGTGGAGAGCTTGACATTGCCTTCTGCGCTTTTTGCTGCTTCTGGATATGTTCGATCTATCTTTTCGAGTACGATCGCAAGATAAAAGACTGCCACGCCAAAAACGAGGATCACCACCGCCGTGAGCGGCGTCGTCAAAAGGCGCTGGTTCAAAAGGAGCAGCGCAATGACCATTGACAGAACATAGACCGCGCCACACGCAACAATGAGATGTCGAAAAATGCCCCCATAGTGTGCCCAACGCCTGAGCTTGTCTTTGGCAAACAGAAGCTGTAAAAAAAGCAGCAAGCCGCCTGGGCCAAAACAGAGAAACAACAGAATGCGAGGAAGGCGAATCGATATCGGAATGAGACAGGTCACCATGCCAATTACTGCGATCAACAAGCCAAGAAAGAGCACGAGCGTTGACCTTGGTAGATCTCCAAACGGAGTTCTGCCGAGTGTTATTGTTTGGAGCGCAAATATGATAAGAAGCAAACCATAGAGCCCGTTTTCGAAGTAAGGGAGCGCTCCCTTATACACGGAGAAAAGCAAAACCCCAGTCGTTAGTACCAAAATCCCAGCGATAATGAGGATTATCACCTCGAGAGGAAGCTTTGCTTCCCTCAATTTCATATATTCCGTCCTTCGCTGATAACAGCGCTGATAGCAGCAACGATATTGCCGAGGATCTCGATATCAGAAACAATAAGAAAGAATATCGAGTCAATGCGACTGTTGGACTCCAATACTTTTTCTATTGTCTACTTACTACATAGTGCCTGGTTTCTGGGGAATTGTCAAAGTACATCAATGATTGCGAATTGCCCTTGCCAACATAGGCTCCAACTGATGCTGCTGAAAAAATTGATCTTTACTTTCAAGATCATTTTCCCCGATCCAATAAGTAATAGTATTCTCCTCAATTCTATACTGAAATGATTTGTTGACTTTTTTCTTCGAGTTTGTTATTCGAGAACTATATCCAGTATCAGTCATTATTATTCTGACCAAATAATCAACATCTAAATCATTCGTATATTCAGGTGCCGGCAACCACGAATATGTTTTGGTATTCGAATCAATATCGATAAAAATGTCCCATTCTATGAATGTATTTTTATTGGTGAGTTTTTCGAAAAGAAGAGCGTTGTTGAGGGCCAAGGTGAACACATATTGATTATTTTCATATCTCCAATCAATGCTTTTTATGCCAAGGTATGCTTCATTTTTTAGCAGTATAGAAACATAATTGACTGAATTCTCCATAGGTTGGGGGAAAAGGCACAGAGAAGAAACCATAGAAAAAACTACAATCAAGAGCTTCTTCATATAGTCCTCTTCCTTTGATTATATTTAGATATTATATCACAATATGATAGGAATAGTATGGCGCTAATAACGACTGGATATGCTTTGTGGGTCAATATTTAGCAATCTCACGCAGACCATAAGGAGGTTCTATGCGCGTTAGCAAAAAATTTGGAATCGCTGTAGGATGCGTGCTGCTTATTCTATTGTTGTCGAGCTGTGTCGATGTCGAGTACAGAATCTCGATCAATAGCGACCATAGCGCCGATGTGTTCTATCAGATTCTCATGAATCCCTTGTTCGCTAGTTTGATGCAAGGCGATGCTGACCAAGGTCCGTTAGATTCAATGCGTGAATACTGTTACGAACCTTGTGTATTTTTCTAAGAGATTTGGGAGGAAGTATCTCATGCATAAGCATAAGCAGGTACATACTCCGCTTTTCTCTTAAGGGGAGTTGGGAAACTTCTAAGCCATAGCTTTTTATCAAGAAGCGACAATCCTGCTCTGCTTAGGAAAGCACGTTCTTGGAACTGCTTCTCTCTAGCCTTACAAATCGCTTTTCTTTCAATACCAGCTACTTCCGCATGCGTCAGAACGATATGCCTTCCAATCCTGTAAGGTTTTTCATAATTATGCCAACCTAAGTATACGACAAGGCGATTCAGCATATTCGCAACATTTCGCGGAAAACAAACTGTTTCGCGACGATGATCGGCAAGATCCTTTCTAAGCTCTCTGTCGAGATAGTTTGAGGCAAAGAGAGGATTCTGGAAGGTACGTGGGACTTTGGAATTGACGGTGAGATGATGTATAGAGAAGCGACTAGGGTGTAGTTTGAGCGCTCTAGCATATTCACACTTCTCATCTGTGATGAGGATTAGCGGTGAAGAGTAAGCACTACAGCGTTCCCTATATAACTGATCTAGAAGCTCTGAGAAGGAGCGTTCGAGGGCAGCCTTTTCAAAGACTAATGATCGATAGAGTATGATTTTTCTGCGCTTTTGGCTGTCGGTGCAGCGTCCTGAGCGGCGTAATGTGGCATGAGTGAGACTTAGAATATACTGGCTATGTGCACTAAGGGATATGGTAATATTATTGGGAAAGTACTGAGAGCGATCAAAACTGACAAAACCATCGATACAGACAGGTTCTCTGTGAGAGGCACGAGGACGTAAGAGAGTGTGCATGGCAAGGCTT
>Ga0208197_1002697_pt1 | contig 15283 bp, 18 predicted proteins | sample AD_JPNNA4_MetaG_FD_184444 | JGI IMG/M metagenome (GOLD analysis project Ga0208197, IMG submission 184444) | Active sludge microbial communities of municipal wastewater-treating anaerobic digesters from Japan - AD_JPNNA4_MetaG (SPAdes) (version 2) | ecosystem: Engineered > Bioreactor > Anaerobic...
TGTCGGGCGGTGATCTTGGAGCCCATGGCATCTATGGCCGAGGAGGGGGGGCCGATGAAGACTATGCCGTTCTCCTCGCAGGCGGAGGCAAAGCTGGTGTTCTCGGATAGAAAGCCGTAGCCGGGATGTATGGCCTCCGCTCCGGTATCCAGAGCAGCTTTGATGATTTTGTCGATCTTCAAATAGCTCTGGCTGGAGGGGGCCGGACCGATGAAGACGGCCTCGTCTGCATACTTGGCGAAAAGGGCGTTCTTGTCCGCTTCGGAGTAGACGGCCACAGTGGAGATGCCCAGCTCCCGGGAGGCGCGCATCACCCGGATGGCTATCTCTCCCCGGTTGGCGATGAGGATCTTATTGAACATCCCCTGTGCTAAAGCGCTACCAAGGTAAAACCTTTTTGGAAAGGATCGATTCAGGCTGCCGGGCCATCGGGCAAAAGCTAAAAATGAATAGCCTATAATGATGCAGCATGAAGCCCAGGGATTTGTCCAAAGAAGAGTGCACGACCATACTATCCGCCTCCAGATACGGCCGGCTGGGGCTGGCAAAAGAGGATCGGCCATATGTGGTGCCCATGTCCTATGTCTATGCCGACGGCAGGATCTATCTTCACTCCCGGGGAGGAGGGATGAAGATGGAGTACGCTGCTGCCAATCCCAGGGTATGCTTTCAGATCGACCAGCTGGACAAGGGGCGCTGGTCTTCGGTCATCGCCTTCGGACCGGTCAAGCTAAGGGACGATATCGAGGCCAAGCAGAGGATGTTCGATGCCTTCATGGCCAAGGGCCAGGGTGGGCATGGGGGAAAGAAGTTCTCCCGCGAGGAGCTGGAGAGGATGCCCATGACCGTCTGGGAGATTGAGATAGAAGAGCTGACCGGGCGCGAGGGCGTCTGGTAACCCTGTTTTGATAAATCAGGATTTCTTTTGAGGAAGATATGGCCCCGGCTATAAAATGGACGGAGAAGTACCGGCCTGCATCACTCAAACAGGTGCTGGGAAACGGCAAGGCGATGGAGGAGCTGGAAGCCTGGGCGGATTCCTGGGAGAGGGGCAGGCCCATCACCGGAGCGGCTATACTTTATGGTCCGGCGGGGACGGGCAAGACCTCCGCGGCTTTAGCCCTGGCAGCGGAGAAGGACTGGGACTATATCGAGATGAATGCCAGCGATGCACGCACCGCTGGGATGATCCAGAGGATAGCCGGGCCGGCCTCCCGCTCCACCACCTTCTCCGGCCGTCGCAGGCTGGTGATTTTGGATGAGGCGGACAATCTGCACGGCACGGCGGACCGGGGGGGGGCAGCGGCCATGCTCCGGCTGGTGCGGGAGACGGGCCAGCCGGTGCTCCTCATCGCCAATGAATATTATGAGATAGACAAGGCCCTGCGGGATGCGGCCAAGGGGATACAGTTTCGCTCCCTGCGGGCCACCACCGTGGCCCAGGCCCTGCGGGGGATATGCCAGGCGGAGGGCGTGGAGTGCGAAGCCGATGCCTTGATGCTTATAGCCGAGCGGGCGGGGGGAGACATGCGCTCCGCCATCAACGATCTGCAAGCGGCGGCGGAGGGAGAGAGCGCCGTCCGGGTGGAGGATGTGGCCACGGCGGAGAGGGATGTCAAGTCCTCCATATTCAAGGTTTTAGAGGTTATTTTCAAGGGCAGCAACTCCGTCGAGGCCCTGCAGGCGTCTTACGATTTAGACGAGAGCCCGGAGGATCTCATAAACTGGGTGGATGAGAACCTGCCCCTGGCTTATAGCGGGGCGGATCTCTGGCGGGGCTATGAGAGCCTGGCCCGGGCGGATATGTTTTTGGGCCGGGTGAGGGTGCGGCAGAACTACGGGCTTTGGCGCTACGCCGGATTTCTCATGACCGGGGGGGTTCAGGCCGCCCGCGCCGAGCGCCGGCATGGCTACGTGGCTTTCCGGCCCCCCAGCCTGTGGCGGCGCATGGGCCAGACCAGGAAGGCCCGCGCCGTGCGGGACTCGGCGGCGAAGAAGATCGGGAGGCTCTGCCATGTCTCCGCCGCCTTCGCCCGGGCGGAGCTGATGGGCTTTGTGGGCCTGCTTTTATCGGAAAAGAAGAAAGCCGCCCCCCTGGCGGCGGAGCTGGAACTGGAGGCAGAGGAGATAGCCCTGCTTTTGGGCAGCAGCCCCAGCACCAAAAAGGTGCAGAGCATCTACGAGGAGGCCCAGAAAATCCGGGAGGCGGAGGAGTTTCAGGAGATTGAACTGGGATGGCAGTCGACAGCGCAGCGCTCCCTGGGGCATGCTCCGCAGGCGCAGGCAGCGGAAGGGGCGCTGGAGAAGGCCCTGAACGCGGCAGCAAAGCCGGAGGGTGCTGCATCGGCTGAGCAGGCCATGGCGGAAGCTGCCCCGGCAGGCGGGCCGGAGCAGGAGGAGAAGCCAGCCGGAGGGCCGGAGGTGGCAGCGGTCCCGGCCCGAAAGAGAGGCAGGCCCAAAAAGACGGAGGGCGGGGAGAAGAAGGAGACGAAAGGCGGGGCGAGAGAGGGGAAGAGGCAGAAGTCGCTGTTTGATTTTTGAATAAATCTGCCTTGATTCTGCAATTTTCCGTATATCAAATTTGCTGGCAAGGAATACATTTTTAAATTCAATGAGGAATAGTTATCTAAGTGAAGTTAAATAGAGAACAATGATCAACATGGCTCTTGATTGATTTGTAAAATCTGGGGTAGGATGCTTAAAAAGGTCCTAGGCGATTCCGAAGCAGATATAAAGGATATCATCACGGATGTACTTTCAAGTATAATCTATTTGCTGGGTATTAGTATCGTCGAGCTAATTTTGCGGCCCATGTTTGGACATAGTGGAGTACCGCTTATCCCAAATATTGTGCTAACCGTAATGGAGCTTGCATTATGCGTAAAATTGCTCCATAAGCTGTTCATTTCAGTCGATTTATTTATTAAAGCTATGGCCGAATCCTGGATTTTCACAAATGCTAAGAGAAAGCTCTCAGGAACATTACCCAAACATAACGAATTTAATAGCCAGATTTCTCAAGGAGGCCACGATCTTGCGGAATATAAAAACTAAGGCAATCCATATTGCTTTAACAGCAATTCTAGTTATATATGGAGTTATATTGGCACTCTATTTTTCTCACATCAAAGGAGATGCCCCATTATTTCTAGCATTTTCAGCAATTATTACAGGTATTATTATTATATTAATTATAATAGTTAAATGGAGAATGAGAGCCAGATCAGAATTAGACTTACCATTTCCATACAATTTTAGTCCCGGGATGGAAGACCAAAAAGATGCCTTAGAGCAGGTGTTCGTCAACCATGAGAGACACTATAGGTCCGAGAACCCGAATGTTGCCTTGCTAATTAATAACCTCGGCTCGATGCTGCTAGATCAGGGCGATCTAGAGGAGGCTAAAAAGTGCTTCGAGAGGGCGCTAGCCATAGACGAGAAAGCTCTTGGGCTAGAGCACACCAGCGTGGCCAGAGATGTCAACAACCTCGGTTCGGTTCTGCAAGCTCAAGGCGACCTGGAGGGGGCAAAAAAAAGCTTCGAGAGGGCGCTAGCCATAGACGAGAAGGCCCTCGGCTTGGAGCACACCAGCGTGGCTAGAGATGTCAACAACCTCGGTTCGGTTTTGCAAGCTCAAGGCGACCTGGAGGGGGCAAAAAAAAGCTTCGAGAGGGCGCTGGCTATAGACGAGAAGGCCCTCGGGCCGGAGCACACCAGCGTGGCTAGAGATGTCAACAACCTCGGCTCGGTTTTGCAGGCTCTGGGCGACCTGGAGGGAGCCAAGAAATGCTACCAGAGAGCGCTGGCCATAGTCGAGGAGGCTCTCGGCGAGGAACACCCCAGCGTGGCCACGAGTGTAAACAACCTCGGCTTGGTTCTGCAAGCTCAAGGCGACCTGGAGGGAGCCAAAAAGTGCTTCGAGAGGGCGCTGGCCATAGACGAGAAGTCCCTCGGGCCGGAGCACACCAGCGTGGCCATAAGAGTTAACAACCTCGGCTCAGTTCTGCAAGCTCAGGGTGACTTGGAGGGAGCCAAAAAATGCTTCGAGAGGGCGCTGGCCATAGACGAGAAGTCCCTCGGACCGGAGCACACCAGCGTGGCCAGAGATGTCAACAATCTCGGCTTGGTGCTGAAAGATCAGGGTGACTTGGAGGGAGCCAAAAAATGCTTCGAGAGGGCGCTGGCCATAGACGAGAAGTCCCTCGGACCGGAGCACACCAGCGTGGCCATAAGAGTTAACAACCTCGGCTTGGTGCTGAAAGATCAGGGTGACTTGGAGGGAGCCAAAAAATGCTTCGAGAGGGCGCTGGCCATAGACGAGAAGTCCCTCGGGCCGGAGCACACCAGCGTGGCCAGAGATGTCAACAACCTCGGAAGGGTGCTGCAAGATCAGGGCGACCTAGATGGAGCCCGGAAATCCTTCCAGAGGGCGCTGGCTATCGACGAGAAGTCCCTCGGGCCAGAGCACACCAGCGTGGCCATAAAAGTCAACAACCTTGGCTCGGTTTTTCAGGATCAGGGCGACCTGGAGGGAGCCAAAAAATGCTACAAGAGGGCATTGGCTATCGACGAGAAGGCCCTCGGACCGGAGCACACCAGCGTGGCCAGAGATGTCAACAACCTTGGCTCGGTTCTGCAAGCTCAGGGCGACCTGGAGGGAGCTAGAAGATGTGCAGAGAGGGCGCTGGCAATCTTAGAGAAGCGACTGGGAAAGGATCACCCCAATTCTGTGTTGGTGAGAAACAACCTCCGGAAACTGCAAAAATAGGCTTCATGCAAGGGATTCATATTCCAGGTTAAGCCTGGCGACCGGGACATAATGCCCGATGTGGGCGGCCTCTTCCTCCAGCACTCTCCAGACAAGGTCAGGATCATCCAAGAGGCGGGGAAAAGCGATGTTGGGGCCATTCAGCTCGCAGCCCACAGCCTCAAGTCCAGCATCACCTGCATCTGGGCCATACACTTATCAGCCCTGGCCAAGAAGCTGGAGATGGGCCGCTCCGATGCCCTGGACAGGAACCAAAGAGAATGCAGAGAAGCTGCTCTTTCTGCAGATGTGCTTATCTCACCGCTGAGAAATTGGGATTCACAAACCCGTCCATGAGACTGATGGAAGGCTGCGGTTAAATGGCAGGCAGAAATGGGCTTTAGGTTTTTTGATTTCCCGATGGAAAAGATAAATAGTAAGAACAGGGGCAAAGCGATTAAGGATTATGGGATATCTCTTCGGGCCTGTGCTCTCCCGTCGCCTGGGCCTTTCCATGGGCGTCGACCTGCTCAAATACAAGACCTGCAACCTTGATTGCGTCTACTGCGAGCTGGGCAGAACCGCCTGCCTCACAGCATGCCGTGATCGCTTCGTGCCCCGAGAGAGGGTTTTAAAGGAGATAGAGTTGCGGAGGGATGAGCCCTTTGATTTTCTCACATTTGCTGGATCCGGCGAGCCGACGCTGAGCCTGGATCTGGGCCAGGTGGTCAGCCGGGCCAAGCGGATGATCGACTCGCCCGTGGCAGTGATCACAAACAGCACCCTTCTCTCCAGCCCCACGGTTCGAAAGGAATTGGCGGCTGCGGATGTGGTCCTGCCTTCATTGGATGCCGCCAGCCAGGAGGCATTCATGGCCATAAACCGCCCGGCAAGAGGCCTTTTAGCCGAAGAGATGATCCAGGGTCTCAAAGACTTTCGCAGGGAGTATTCCGGCGAGATCTGGCTGGAGGTGATGCTGGTGCGGGGCATCAACGATCATGATGCGGAGAGGATCGCCAGAGCGGCAGAGTCCACCGAGCCGGACCGGATCCAGCTCAACACCGTGGTCCGAACTCCCGCCGAGCCGGTGGAGCCCCTGAGCCAGGAGGAGATGGAGAGGATGCTGGAGATATTCCCCGGAGCCGAGTTGATACCGGACTGGGACTGGAGAGTGCCCGGGCTGGTACAGGATCGGATGCTTGAGCTCTTGTCCGAGAGAGAATTGACCCTGGAGGAGATCGGCCGTAATCTGGACCTGGCAGGAAATGATGTGATCAAGTACTGCAAGATCCTGGAGAAGGACGGATCGATCTCCAGAAAGCTCCAGGATGGTCATTTGTATTTTTATGCAAATTAACGAATAATATGGTCTATAAACATTGTTATGCAAACCGCTTTAAATGAGTCTGATGCCAGCTACAATCCATCGGAATGAAATTCATGACGGCTAAGAGCAGCAATTGCGATTCATGCGCCCGGAAGGGCTCCTGCAAAGACGAAAAGGATGTAAGGTCAGGGCGGGAATGCGACCATAAAATCGACCGCATGGCCAGGATCAAGCACAAGATCATCATAGCCAGCGGCAAAGGGGGAGTGGGAAAGAGCACAGTTACAGTCAATCTGGCCAGGGCTCTGCAGATGAAGGGGCTAAGAGTTGGCGTTCTTGACGCCGACATAACCGGCCCGGACATAGCCAAGCTATTGGGGATTGAGGACGCCCGCCTGACCCAGGGGCCGGATGGTATAAGGCCCCCCGAGGCGGAGGGAATCAAGGCCGCTTCCATGGCCTTTGTCCTTTCCAGCCGAGACTCGCCCCTGGTCTGGCGTGGCCCTATGAAGATGGCTGCCATCCAGCAGTTCATACAGGATGTGGACTGGGGAGACCTGGACTTTCTGCTTGTTGACCTGCCACCGGGCACCAGTGATGAGCCCCTCTCTGTGGTCCAGCTAATACCAGAGCTGGCCGGGGCGATAATTGTGACCACCCCCCAGGAGGTGGCCCTCCTGGACAGCCGCAAAGCAGTTAACATGGTCAGGGCTATGAAGCTGCCCGTACTGGGCATTGTGGAGAACATGTCCGGGCTGATCTGCCCCCACTGCGGGGAGAGCATAAGCATCTTTGGCGCGGGAGGCGGCGAGAGGATGGCCCGGGAGATGGATGAGAGGTTCCTGGGTGCAATTCCCATGGATCCGTCCGTCTGTGCCCTGGGGGACAGCGGAAGGACATTTGTGCAGAGCCAGGCCAGCGCGGCATCAAGCTTCAACCAGATCGTAGAGCGGCTCCTGGAGTTGTTCCGCTGATATGGAGCATGCTTTTTCCTGCCTTTTGCGAGCGGTTCGGAAGGCAGATGTTTTATAATCAGAGCAATAGAGGACATTGTTCATGCATCGCATACTGGTGAGCAACGACGATGGCGTTTATGCTCCCGGGCTCCAGGCGGCGGCCAGAAGCGTCGTGGATCTGGGAGATGTGGTGGTTGCCGCTCCCTCGGGACAGAAGAGCGGCGTAGGCAGGTCGATATCCGTCTTTGAGCCTCTGCGCTACGCCGATGTCAACCTTAACGGCTTTCGGGCCTATGCCGTCACCGGAACTCCTGTGGATTCGGTGATCATAGGCATCTTCGCCATCATGAAGCAGATGCCTGACCTCTGTGTATCGGGCATAAACGTGGGCGAGAACATCAGCACAGACACTGTCACCACCAGTGGCACTATAGGTGCGGCGCTGGAGGCAGCAAGCTACGGCATTGCATCCATAGCTGCATCCATCCAGGCCGTGGACCAGGGGGACAAGTTCGATATGCACCATGGGGCCAAGCACAGCTTTGCCGTGGCGGAGAAGGTCCTGCATCGGGTGGCGGCCAGGGTACTGGATCGGGGGATGCCGGAGGGAGTGGATGTGCTCAATCTCAATATTCCGGCGGATGCCACGGATGAGACTGAGATAGTGGTCACCAGGCTGGCAAGAAAGATCTTCAAGACCGCAGTCCAGGAGCGATTCGATCCTCGGGGCAGGCCCTACTACTGGATCGACGGGGAGCTGATCTGCTGCGACGAGGATGGCACCGATGTGCAAACCATCTATCAGGACAAAAAGATCTCTCTGACGCCGTTGTCCCTCGACTCCACGGCCAGAATCGAGCTGAGAGAGATGAAAGGCCTGTTCTAGGCCCCACAATATTTTAATTAATATATGTGACAGGAAATATTGGATTTTAGAGACAACTTTATAATTTATTCGAATTTGCATTATATTTTTCGCAATAATTCTTCCTGCACTAAGAAATGATGATTTCAGAGATTCTTTAACGGTACTCAAAAATGAGATTAAATTACTTTAAAAGCTTATGGCGCCGGACGATACGGACGCTCCTTTCCGCGGTCATACTCGTCGCCCGGATTTTTCATCATCTTTCGAAAGATGGCCAGAGCCAGAACCGATGCGCCTAAGGTCATCCATGTCAGCAGCTTCTTTTTATCCATCTTCGATACCCCGAAATATTCCCCGCTATAAATCGGTCTCCATCAGCTTAATCCTTTCGGCTGGCATCAAGCTCTGTCGGAAATCAGCATCATGCAGGCTACAAGTTGACCGGACGGCTCAAATCTAGATCTCGCTTTTCTATCTCAGTCATCATTGCTGCTGATATGCGTTCCTACTTCTTTTTGGAGAGATCTTTGCCCAGGATGACCCTTGAAAACCAGCGAGACAGAGACCAGGGAAGGCTGTTTTCCAGCCTTCTCCTAATTGCCTCTGGGTCTTTCCTCTTCTTGGATTTCCCGCTCATAATGACTCCTACTTCTTGATCTCCAAGTATTTCATTCCTTTTATACTACACATATCGCAAGCTTGGATATCTCCGTAGCTGAAGAATTCCGTCTGCGATGAGTTCGGCAGCAGCATCTTTCCATCCCTGGAGCAAGCCAGATTGAGAGCGCCAAGAATTCTCAGCCTTGGCCGAAAAGCCCTGCTCCTACTCAGCCGGTGGAGACAGGGCGTCCTCCATCACCTTTCCATAAATATAGCGAAATATAAGTTTTCCAGTGGCTATCACCGGTGTGGCCAGAAGCGCTCCCAATATGCCGAAAGCCCCGGTAGCAGCTATGACTCCCACCAGGACCACCAGGGGAGGCAGATCGACTGCTCCGCCCATAATCTTCGGCACCAGAAATTGATTCTCCACCATCTGGACCAGGGTGTAAAATACGATGATTATCAGCGCAAAGACCAGATGGCTGACCTCTATATGGATTGAGCCGAATAGGAGAGCCACCAGAACCGCCGGAACGGCTGCCAGAACCGGGCCGACATTGGGTATTAGCTCCATGAATCCGGCTATGACTCCCAGGAAAAACGCCTGGGGAAGGCCCAGGATGAAGCCGCCCAGCCAGGTGATCAGGCCTACAATGAGCATGAGGTGTATCTGGCCCCTCAGGAATCCTGTCCAGGTCTTATGGATATTTTTAAAGAGCAATGAGAGCTCCGGCCCCTGGCCAGGCGGTATCAGATCGGCAAACCAGCTCTTCAGCTCGCCGGCTGAGAGGGTCATCTGCAGAGACATCAGCAATGTGAATAACACTGAAGCCAGGCCGGAAAATGTGGGCCCCAGATATCCTGCTACGGTGCCCAAAGCCTTTCCCACCCGGCTGCTCAGATCGGAAACCGACATCTGCACGACCGGGCTCGGAGCTGCGCTCTCTGATGTCGATGCATCCAGAGCCTTCAAGATGGTATCGAGGGCAGGATTGAATGCGGATGCGATCCACCTGTGGTCCTGCAGAGATAGGGAGATGGATTGGATGACCTGGCTCAATTTCTGTGCCACCAGATTGGGATCGATTTGAATGGCGAAATTTATTGCATCCACCAGTGGCTGAATCAAGAGCAAGGGAACTATAACCAATCCAGCCAAAACAAGGAGATAGGTAATTATAATTGCTATAGTCTTATTCAGCCTGAGAGGCCCCGCCAACAGTCGTATGGCTGGATCGACCAGTAAAGCCAGCAGGGCGGCAGATGCTACCAGAGGGATGGCTGACCTGCCGACGTAGATCACAAATAGAGCTGCCAATATCAAAAAGACGCCCATAATATAACGGGTGGGCTCATTCCAGCTATTGCCGGAGGAAGCTTTGTCTTGGCCAGAGTCTGGCATCTTTCGGCCCTGACCCGGAATAGGATCATTTGTACCGTGGATATTATCTTTTATTTCGCACATTGCCGACCTCTCCTTTCAATTGCATATTATGAAGGCCTCGCACCCGATTCAAATTGATTTCTTAGAGACATTTTATGGCAGGTGGATCGAAATGGAAAACTCTTTATCTTCTACTGAACTCGAAGGCATTTTAGCTTTTCCTAATTAGTGAGATCTCTGAGCAGAGACCGTTGACGGGGCTTTCATATTGTTTTTGTCTTTTTGGGCACGGCTCTGAATGTCTTTCAGGAGTACAAGTCAAATGCCGCCGCAGACAAGGGCCACCCTCGTCTCCAACTTCGGAAATTTCTATGCCGTGGCCATCGGCTCGCTCTTCATAAGCTTCCTGCCAATGCTGTTCAAGCAACTGCTGCTTCTCAATCTCCTCTCCGACTTTCCCATGATGGCAATAGTCTTTGACCGGGTCTCAGATCAGGAGGTGGCCCAGCCACAGCGCTACGACTTTCGCTCTCTCTACATAGTCTTTGTAACTATAGGCCTGGTGAGCACGGTCTCTGATTTCATCTATTTCGGGCTCTTCTATCGCATCTCTCCTGATGTGCTGCAGACCAACTGGTTCATAGCCAGCGTGATCACTGAACTGCTGCTGATGGCATCCATTCGCTCCATGCTGCCCATTAAAAAAGCCGGATGGCCGGCGCATGTGGTTGTGTTCATCTCCGCCCTGGCTCTTGTGATCACTTTGGCCCTGCCCATGATCCCCTGGACCTCGGAGCTCTTTGGCTTCACCAGGTCCAGCACAGCCCACATGATGCTGATCTTCTCTTTAGCTCTGCTCTATCTCATCATCTCCGAGCTGGCCAAGCGGCCGATAGCCCGTTTTCTGAGCAAGGTTTAGTGTGGCTCAAATGTAAATCGGAACCTCCCACTTATCCTGTCTGTCTTTGGGTGCATTCTTCTTGGACCAGACGGGATATACCAGAATATTGCCATGCTCATCCTCTTCCCGAATGTTCTGGACGTCCTCCTCATCGCTCATGGCAGCAGATCCTATGTATTATGAATAAAACATCAATATTGACTTAATTCGAATGCCTCGCGGCTTGCAGCAGGATAGCCTCGCAGCGGTCTTGCCGCCCGGGTATCTGGGGACCTATGCCTATCTTCCCTCAAAAAGCTCCTGAAACCGGCAGATGCGCCCGCTCACGTTCTCCTCTGCCACCACGCAGGATATGGCGCATAGGCAGTCCGCCCCGGCCCGGATAACCTCAGGGGCATTGGAGTGATTTATGCCCCCTATGGCCACCAGAGGCAGGCTCACCTGCTCTCTTATCTCCTCGATGAGACGGATTCCGGCTGGGCGGCCAGCATCCTTTTTTGTGGAGGTGGAGAAGATGGGGGATACTCCCAGGTAGTCCGCCCCCTCTTCCTCCGCCTGCATCGCCTCGGCCAGGTTGTGCACAGTGACTCCGATGACCTTCTCCCGCCCCAGCAGCTTTCGGGCTCTGGTGCAGGGCATATCCGTCTGGCCTAAGTGAACTCCGTCCGCCTCCACCGCCAAAGCCACATCCAGCCTGTCGTTTATCAGGAACAGGCTTCCGCCAGCCTGGCAGATCCGGGCCAGCTCCAGGGCTTCCAGATACATCTCTCGGGTATCGGCATTCTTATTGCGGTATTGGACGACCTCAACGCCGCTGGATACGGCGGCGTGAACATCGCTTCTGTTTCCAGCCCGGCTGAGCAGGCTGTCGGTTATAAAGTAGTATCCTTTCATCTCAATTTTCCTTGGCCTGCATTTAAATTATACCACTCCTAAGTCAGGTTCTTCTCCTCTATCAGAGTCAGGCCCTTTATAGCGGATGGAAATTCCAGTTGATGAACCATCCAACTCCTCGCTCCTCCTGCCGTTTGATATTGAATCCCCTTTTCTATTTGAAATATTGAGAGCCTCATTAAAGGCTTGATTGGATTCATCGTACCTGCCGATGGCGCTTAAAGCTGCCGCTTTCTTCTTCCATGCATCAGCATAGCTTGGATCGAGTCTGATAACCTCATCATAGGCTTGGATGGCTTCATCGTATTTGCCTATGCTCTTTAGAGCATTGCCTTTATTGTACCAGGCATCAGAAGAGTTCGCATCAAGGCTGATTGCCTGATCATATGTCAGGACGGCTTCGCCGTATCTGTTCAGGCTCATTAGGACATTGCCTTTATTGTACCAGGCATCAGTAGAGTTCGCATCAAGCCGGATTGCCTGATCATAAGCCTTGATGGCCTCATAGTAATTGCCCTGGCTTTTGAGAGCAATGCCCTTGTTGTTCCAGGCTGCAGCATAATCGGGATCGAGCCCTATGGCCTCATCATAAGCCAGGACGGCCTCCTCGTGCCTGCCTCCCTTTTTCAAAGCAATGCCTTTGTTGTTCCAGGCCGCTGCATAGTCAGGATCAAGCCTTATGGCCTCATCATAAGCCTTAATGGCCTCATCGTACTGGCTTTGGGCGATTAATGAATTGCCTTTGTTGTTCCAATCCTCTGCAGTTTGCTCGCAGTGTGCAGATGTCGTCAACATAAGATTGAGAATGAAGACCAAATAGATCAATCTCATAGGATATAACGAGTTCTCAGCCAAGATATCCTTTTCGTTCTGTCATCGAGCTCTCTGGACTTGATATCGATCTTTTCGAGGATATTGGGGCAGTAGTATCCATTCACCCTTTCTTCCTCTCCACCTTCTCCATCCGCCTCACCATCTCGCCATCCAGATGGAAGGCAGCATCGAAGAGCCTCTCCTTAAAGCTGCCCGGACCCCTAGCCTCTTTTGCCGCTATCTCCGCTGCCACCTCATAGCAGACCAGCCCGGCAGCGCTGGCGGCCAGTGTATCCTTCTCCTCGGCAGCAAATGTGCCTATGACCGATGCAGCCATGCATCCCGTGCCCACGATATTGGCCATCATGGCATGGCCGTTTTCGACCAGCCAAATCCTTCTCCCATCGGCTACGATATCCTCTTCTCCCGTGACCACTACAGTGCAGCTCCTCTGCTCGGCCAGGGCCCGGGCTATTCTCTCCATGTCCTTCTCCACCGCCGAGGCGTCAACGCCCTTGGTGGAGACGCTCTCTCCAGCTATGCGGGCGATCTCGGAGGAGTTGCCCTTGATTATGCCCACAGCTATGCTATCCAGGATTTCAAAACATTTCCTATCCCGGAAAGACGTGGCTCCTGCCCCGCAGACATCCAGAACCACCGGGATGCCTTTGTTATTGGCGCTCTTGCCGGCAATTATCATGGACTCCACAAATTCGGAAGTTAGGGTTCCGATGTTGAGAACCAGGGCATCGGCTATGCCGGCCATATCCGCTACCTCTTCCCTGGCATGGGCCATGACCGGAGAGCCCCCGAAGACCTTTACAATATTGGCGCAGTCGTAAATGGTGACCCAATTGGTGAGGTGATGGACCAGCGGCCTCTCCCTTCTCACCCGCTCCAGGCAGTTTGATGCAATGCTCTTCACAGATGGTACTCCGTTCTTTTTATTCGGGTTGCAGGTCTGAGGCCTTCCCGAAATAATGTTTTCTATCAGCATGATATCAATGTTTATGGTTTTTTCGCGATGATTGGCCGAGCTGGATGCAGGCTCATCCTGCTAAGGATCCGGACCATTTATACGCATTCGGCGGCAAATTCGTGCAGTAGTAGAATTGCTGTCGGACGCAGGACCACCTGGGCGTCGCACCCTTAGGCTGACCAGGAATAGATCATGCGTATGTGTCCCGGCAAGGTTAGGGTGAGGTTGGGCTCCACCTATCCCCTGTCAAACATAGATATAGAATAAGACCATCGCTTTAATAACATCACATGGATGCCACGAAAAACTTCAGGAAATTCAAAAAGCTAGGACTATGCTGTGGTCTCAGGCTCACAGAATCCTAACACATCCTAAGTCGTCAAATCCTCCGGATCCATCCTAATTTGGCCCACTTTTCAAGCTGCTCATTTGTGAAATTCGCAGCAGATACTTCTACGTTGCTGGGTATCATAGTCTTTGGATCGCTAATACTTCCATACTTGAATTTTTTCAAGACAACAAATTTTCCGCTTGCCATTATTATCGCTAAACGAGCACCACAGCTGGCACAGTTTCCTCGCTTAATGTTACCTTCCATTCGTATATTTTTCATTCCCGCTTTGGTATTTTTGCAAACAGGACATCTCGGTATACCCTGAGTTTTTATCCACTCATCAAGCTCTTCTTTATAGATCACCCATTCATCGTCAATCTTTGCCCACTTCAAATCGATCAGATCAGTCATCAATCATCACCAGTCATCTCCTCCATCCCAGCCACTGTCGCCGCTATCCCAGCCGCCGCTGTCCCAGTCATCTCCACCATCCCAGCCACTATCCCAGCTATCATCTCCGGAGTCAGAACCAGAGTCGAAGAAATCTCCATAACTTGAATCGCTATCTGACCCATAGAAATCTCCATAGCTTGATTCACCATCATCGCTGGACCCGTAGAAATCTCCATAGCTTGACCCGCTCTCATCACTGCCGCTATCATCACTGGTAGGGTCATCTCTGGATTCGGGTGAGTCCCATCCAAAATCATCGGAATCATTTGAATCGTAGTCATAATCTGGGCTGACGAACAGCATTAGAGCTAATACCAAAATCATTATTAAAATCAATATGAATTCGCTTCTCTTTTTTGGGTCCGATGGCATAATACCCATCAGCTATCACCATCTCGCAATATATAACATCTCAAAGGATAAATACTTTACGAAATATTTGTCTCTGCTTACAGGATTATACTATATTCTCATCAATTCTTGCAGCTTGCTGAAGATGCGTTTTTTGACAGTCATTTAGCTGTGATTCGAGTCGGATCAAAGCTGCACAATTTAATTAAATTCCGTCAAGGATATTAAATAAATTCACAATATATTCTATATATTTTAGAAATGTGGAAAAAAAGTGATAACTAAATATGCACCTCATCATCCTTGGCCCTGGTCAGCCGGACCACAATGTCTCCATCCGGACAGGTTACATCGGCATAGCCTTCCCCTTTCTCCCAGGGCATCTTGTCCGAGTAGCGCATGGCAAAGGCAGAGGGAAATATTGCATTGAAAGCCCGCACACACATACCCTCCGGGGTCCTGGCCTCGAAGATGAACTTCTCCCCCTTCTTCATCTTGGCCGCTCCTATGCACTTCTCCTTGTCCCCAGCAATGCTCATGACCTCACATCTTATCTTATAAACCGCCATTTAATACTCCACCTTTGCATTATTCGTTCTGATTTATGATATAGCTGATACTATTTCAAGCCTATCCGAATAGAAGAACAAATGGGGCAAAAAAAGAGGATCTG